>ERZ1370068.1322-contig-11211_pt1 | contig 121972 bp, 211 predicted proteins | sample MGYA00561227_ERZ1370068 | MGnify/ENA primary metagenome ERZ1370068 (study PRJEB38410, sample SAMEA6850437) | metagenome | study: Metagenomic assessment of the ecological functions of the soil: analysis of the soil microbiota associated with the...
ATATCCGGTGGCTGGAGATCCAGCGGCGCCGGCTGCAAGCTGAACTCCGCAGGGGTTTTCCGATCAGGACGGCGATGGCATGTTCGAGCTGCGCCCGCTGCACGGCGATGTCCGTTGCCTGCACTTGCGTCGTTTCCAGTTGCGTCTGCGCCTGCGCCACATCGGACTTCGGCGCAGCGCCGCCTTCGAAGCGATTGATCGTGAGCTGCAAGGCTTCCTTGAAGGCCTGGACCGTGTCATTGAGGAGCCGTTGTTGCGCGTCGGCGCTGCGCAGCTCTAAATAATCGACGGCGAGCTCTGCCTGAATGCTGAGTCTGGCGCTTTCCAGGTCGCCGGCGGTTGCTTGCGCTTCTTCGCGGGCGGCGGTCACGCTGCGGCGGATCCGTCCCCACAAGTCGATCTCGTAGGATATGTCGCCGGTCAAAGAAAGTCGCCGGTGGAGGCCCCGTTCGCCGACGTTACGAAGTGGTCTGTTCGTCGAATCGCGCAGGGAACTCGCGCTGAACCCGGCCGAAACCGTAGGGAACAATCCCGCGCGGGCAAAACCGATTAACGCGCGCGCCTGGCGAAAATCGCGCCTCGGCCACTTTCACGTTTTGGTTGGCCTCGCTCACTTGTTCTTCCAGCGCATTCAGCTGCGGATCTCCAAAGATCTCCCACCATTTACCGCGGGGGATAGTGTCGCTGGGGCGCGCGAGCTTCCAGCCCTGGTCCTCCTTGTAGGTCGGCCGTCATCGGCACCGATGGCTTGAAATAGTCCGGTCCCACCATGCAACCGGCGCACAGCAACACCACAGCAGCAGTAAGACCGAGGTAAAACGATTTCATCGCGCGGCGGCCTGGGCGGGTGATGGATTGACTCGAACGGCAGTCCCGCTCGATCAGAGAGTCGCTTGGATTGATGATGACTGGATCCGTAGGTTGGAGCCCAGTCACAACTTCTACGCTGTTGCCGTAGTCACGGCCGATGGTCACCGGGACGAGTTGCGCGCGGCCGTTGCGAACCACGCCGACGCGCAAGCCCTCGGAGCGGAACAGCAGGGTGTTGGCCGGCAGCGTAACGGAGCTGACCGATTGCGGCAATTTGAGATGAACGCTGACGTAGCGCCGGGAAGCAGCGTGCCGCTGCGATTATCCACATCGACCTCGACAAGCAGAGTTCGTGACGCCGGATCGATGGAGTTGGAGTTCCGCGCGATCGTGCCGCTGAAAGTTTTGCCGGGAAATTCGTCGAGCGTCAGGAATGCCGTCGCGCCCGGGCGCACTGCCTGCGCATAGAGTTGCGGCACAGCGACAAAGACCCGCAAGATGTTGATTGCCGCAAGGTGGAACAGCTCCTGCGTCGGCGTACTTGCGCCTGAATTGATGAGCGCGCCGATATCCGTATTGCGCGCGGTGATCACGCCGTCGAAAGGAGCATAAATCTTCTGGAACCCCTGCAGTTCCTCCAAGCGGCGGACATTGGAGGTGTTTGAGTCGACCGTGGCTTTCATCGCATGGAAGGCGCTCACCGCCACGTCGGTTTCCTGCTTTGACACGGAGTTCGTTTTCCAGAGGGCCTCCCAGCGGTCCGCGGTGATTTCGGCCTGGCGCAGGTTGGCCTGCGCGGTTTGAAGATCCGCCCGAGCTTGTTGCAGCTGCTGGTCCACCTCCGGCGTCTCGATCTCGGCCAGCAGCTGGCCTTTCTTCACACGCGTCCCGATGTCAACGTGCCAGCTTTTCACATAACCGTTCGTCCGCGCAAAGATCGGCGCGTCGGTAAAAGCCTGGGTATTTCCCGGCAGACACAATTTCATTGGTAGGAGCGTCCAGTCTTTGGATAGACCACATTGACGGAGGGTATCGCGGCGGCCGCGGTCGACTGTTTCAGATCCGCCTCCGCTTTTCTCCGGCTGATGAAGCCGAAGCCAATCACGACGATAAATATGACCAAGAGCGCGGCTGAAATTACATAGGTACCGAGCCTAGCGCTCCGGCGCTTTGCCTCCTGTGTGGTATCTTTGAGCTGGGTCTCTGGCCCTGTTTCCTCGCAGTTGCCATCGAAATTACTCCTTGAATAGACTGTCCGCCGTTCGCTCATCTTGTTATTGACGTGCCGATTGAGCGGCGCGCCGTCTGCCGTGGAAAATACTAAACACCGCCGGCACAAAAATCAGTCGTGGCCACCGTGGCGCGCAGCAGCCCACCGATGACGGCCCGTCCGAGCGGCGCGTTCTGCTCGCCGCCGTCGCCCAAGCCAAGGCGCCATGGGAACCATGCCGATGATCATTGCGAGCGCCGTCATGAGCACGGGGCGAAAGCGCGTAAACCCGGACTCAATGGCGGCCTCGAGCGCGTTGCCATGCTCCGCAAGCCGCTCTTTGGCAAACGACACGATCGAGGATGCTATTGGCGGTGGCGACGCCCATGCACATGATCGAGCCCATCAACGCCGGGACGCTAAGCGTGGTGTGAGTGATAAACAGGAAAACGATGATGCCGGCCAACGCGGCGGGCAACGCCGTGATGATAATGAAAGGATCCAGCCAGGACTGGAAATTCACCACGATCAATAGATAGACCAGAACGATCGCGAAACCGAGACCCGCCAGCAAGCCGATATAGGATGTATCGCATCGTGGAGAGCTGTCCGCGAATCGTGATGAAGCTGCCGCGCGGCAATAGCTTTTGGTTGGCATCGACGATGCGCGTGATTTCACTGCCGACGGCGCCGAGGTCCCGGTCCTGCACGGAGGCGTAAACGTCCACGACGCGGCGGATGTCGTAGTGATTCAGCACCGCCATCTCACTCGACCGCGTGATCGAGGCGACGTCGGCCAGAATCTCCGGACTCTTCATCGTCGCCGAGGTAATCGGCATGTTCTGAAGGTCTTGCAGGGATTGAATCCGGTATTGGGGCGTCTGGGTCGCCAAGTTATAGTTGACGCCGTTTTGCCAATTCAGGAAAAAGGTCGGCGTCGTCTGAAAACTTCCGCTCAGCGACACCAACAAGCTGCTGGCGACGTCGCGCTGGGTGAAGCCGCCGCCGGCTGCCTTCGTGCGGTCCACGTCGATATGGAATTTCGGGTAATCGAAGTCTTGCTGAATGCGCGGATCGACGATGCCCGGCACCTGGCGTATCTCGTTCAGTATCTTGTCGGCGATCTTTCGATTGCCTTGGACGTCAGCGCCCTCGATCTGAATATCGATGGGCGCCGGCAAGCCAAAGTTCAAAATTTGCGTGACGATGTCGGCGGGTAGGAAATAAAAGGTATTGCCGGGGAATTCAGCCCCGGGCAGCTTTTGCGCAGCTCCCGGACATATTCCGCCGTCGGGCGATGATTTTCTTTGAGGGAGACTAAGATGTCTGCGTCGCGCGGCGCTGATCAGGCCGGAGGTGTTGTGCATGTAATTAATAGTGCTGTAGGGCAACCCGATGTTGTCGAGAATATTGTCCAGTTCCTGGGCTGGAATGACCCGGCGGATCGAGTTTTCAACGAGATCGGCAAGGCGTGCAGTCTCTTCAATGCGCGTACCGGTCTTGGCACGCACGTGGAGGCTAAACTGGCCGCTGTCGGTGTCAGGAAAAAGTTTTCACCCAGCCAGGGCACGAGGGCCCAGGCGGAAAGACAGAGCAGAAGAAACACAGGGACAAACAGGAACCGCCGATGAACCAGCGTCGTGAGTAGGCGCTGGTAGCCGAGGCGAAGACGCTCAAACCCGCGCTCGAACGAGTCCTGAAACCGGATGAAGGGATTGCGCGAAGTAGCCGCATGGTGATCTTTCGGTTTCAGGAGATACAGCGCCATCGTAGGCACGAGGGTTCGGGACAAGAAATACGACGCGAGCATGGCGAAGACCACCGCCTCGGCTAGCGGCACGAAGAGGTAACGCGCGACACCGCTCAAAAAGAACATCGGCAGGAACACGATGCAAATGCTGAGCGTGGACACCAGGGCGGGAACGGCGATTTGCGACGCGCCGTCGAGGATCGCCTGCTTGATTTCCTTGCCCTGATCCAGATTCCGGTTGGTGTTCTCGATCTCCACGGTGGCGTCATCCACCAGCATGCCCACCGCGAGCGCGAGCCCGCCGAGCGTCATAATGTTGATGGTTTCGCCTAAGGCGCTGAGAACGATGATCGAGACTCAGAATGGAGAGCGGGATGGAAACCGCAATGATCAGCGTGCTGCGCCAGCTTCCCAGGAAAATCAGGATCATCAAACCGGTGAGGCAGGCGGCGATAACGGCTTCGCGGATGACGCCGCTCACGGCGGAGCGCACGAAGATCGATTGATCCGCCAGCGCCTGAACTTTTAGCTGGGGCGGCAGCGTGGCCGCGACACGCGGAAGAATCGTCCGAATGCCGTTGACGACGTCCAGTGTGGACGCGCTCCCGCCTTGAGCACGGTGACGAGCACGCCGCGCAGGCCATCGTGCCGGACAATGTTGGTCTGCGGCGCAAAGCCGTTGCGCACGTGGGCCACGTCCCGAAGATAGATCGTCGAGCTGCCCACCTGCTTGATCGGAAGTGTCGTTCAGTTGCTCGACGGTTCTGGGTGCGCCGTTGATATCGACGTCATATTCAAATTGACCGATTTTCGCCGTGCCGGAAGGCAACACCAGGTTTTGCAGATTTACCGCGTTCACTACGTCGGTCGCCGACAAACCCTTGGATTGAAGCAACGCCGGGTTCAAATCGATCATCACTTGGGTTTGTTTGCCGCCGTAGGGATAAGGCACCGCCGCGCCGGGAACCGTGACGAGTTGGGTTCGCAAAAATTCAAACCGAGGTCGTTGAGCTGCTGCTCGGAAAGGCCTTCTCCTGAAAGAGCAAGCTGGATGATCGGCACGGTTGAAGCGCTGAAGTTGAGGATCAACGGAGGCTGCGCGCCGGCGGGCAACTGGCGCAGAGCGACCTGCGATACCGCCGTGATCTGCGCGTTGGCGATAGCGAGACTGGCATTCGGCTGAAGAAAAACTTTGATGATCGATTGACCATTGATAGTCGTCGATTCGATGTGCTCGATGTTGTCGACGACCGTAGTGAGAATGCGTTCGAAGCCGGTCGTGAAGCGGCCTTCCATCTCTTCCGGATTTAGTCCTGTGAACTGCCAGGCGACAGCGACCACGGGAATATTGATATTCGGAAAGATGTCCGTCGGCGTGCGCTGGATCACCACGGGGCTCGCCAACAAGATCAATAGCGAGAGGACGATAAAGGTATACGGACGATTAGGTGCGAGTCCTGACTATCCACATATTGCCATCACTTTACTGTTTGTTAATTGGAGGGAGATGCCAAAGCGAGCGGAAGCGGAGCTTCACTCTAGAATTAGATCTCCCGTTTCTTGGTAACAACTCTATGGGCAATCGATGTGCCAACTTCTTCCAATTATCTGAACACCTCTAACTAGCGAAAATGAATCAGTTACCTTCTATTATCGCCGAGCGCGAGGGAAGAGGTCCCGCCGCTGTGTCGACAGATGCCGAAAACACGGGGCGTCTACCCAGCGCGGGCAGAGCCGCAACCAAAGAAAGACCCGAAACTTTAAACCACAAACGCCGTCGAGAGGCAAATGGCGCGGACTGGCTTCGATGATGCGCGAGTGCATTGCACCCGCTTCGCAGTCAGGTCAATTGACCGGACTTCGGCCTGGACAAACTGCACCCGCTTGAGCATGGTTACCTCGTTTAAATCTGTGTGGAAATTGTGGATTCGCATCCTGATCAGGAACACGAGAGAGATCCCATTAGTCGCGGCGGTATATCGTCCCCAGACCCAAACGTCTTGCTATCCATGTCTGCCATTAACGGCGAGTGACCGCCCGCAGGCGGCCCGACCAGCTCACGCGTCGAGGTAAGCAGAAGTCGACCGCACGTCGGGTTGGAAATCCACGCGTCCTTCTCCCATCTTGAAAGAATTAAGGTTCGGGTATTGCTTGAATGCCATAACGCTCCATGACGGCTGACTATCGTCCACATTCAACTTGAAGACGCGCAGCGCCCGCATATTGATCGGCGGCGAGCTCTCAACGATTGGCGCAGCGTGCGGCACGGTTCGCACCATTCCGCCCAGAAGTTCCACCAGCACCGGCGCTCCGCGACGTCAATACAACTTGATCGAAATCGTGCTCGTTCACTCTCTGACAGATTCAGTCATCGTCGCTCCTCGCATGATCTGTTCTATGAAGGCTCTGTGTTCATGCATCCTTCCTATAACTCCAGTTCCTGTTCGATAAATTCTCTGGCCAAGAATCATCTTTCCACCGCCGCCAGCCCCTGCCGTAGCCCCCCTGATTTGCCGCCGTGCTGCCGGGGATTGGGTCTGGATTTCGGTCAGTGGATCAGAGGCTGACAGCGTGACGTGACAATCGGCAAAAACCTTGAAGCGCGAAAGCCAACAAAAGCACGGACGCAGCAAAGTCGCAGCAATGGTTAGTGTATCTTTCTTCTTTAGCCGTGAGTCGTGTCCTTGGCGAATATTAAATATTGCTTGCGTTTTGCCCGATAACCGGCGCGTTACGGACGCCGGAATACTCGCAAGCTTTTACTTCCGGTCCCATAAGAGCGCTTGAGGATTACGCGAGCGAGCTGAACTCTTTTGCAACGGGGAATGTCCAGGAGATGAGTGACTTCAACGCAGCTCAATCCGTATTCCTCCATGAGGATAACCGCCGCATCCTTCAGGCGGTTCTCACGCAAGGGCTTGGCGAGCTTCGGGAGAAATGCTTTGCCCGGTGAGAAGCAAAGGTATGAGCGAAAAATTCGTGGAGGGTCCCGGTGCCTGTGCGCCTTTCTGATCATTCCGCTTTTGAGTTAGAGATAGATAGCCGATCTGCTCATATATAAAGTCCTCTAAATGGAAGTCCGCTCTCCTATTCAAACTGCCGTACGGTGATTTCCATGACGTCGTTTCCGTTGACAGTTTCGGAGATAACGTAGATCGGCATCTCTGCTAGAGCTGTCGTTCGTAAAACCATGCGTGCGATTCTCGAAGGTCATCGACGGTCTCCCCGGTATTCCTTTGATTTTGCCGACTGATCCTCGCTGCGCCAGCTGATCATTTTGCGGCCGCATTGAATTTGTTCACCGACCACTCGATCGCCGTTGAAACAAGCGCTTGCGCGATACCTTGAGCAGCGGCGCGAGCCATCAATTGACTGCCCATAAGAAACCACCGCGCGAAGATTGAAATTTCGTTCTTCATAACATTCACGACAAATCACGCCTTCTCCTGGTAGATAACCGCTTACGATGATATTGTCGCTCATGGTCGTCCTCCTCGCTTGATCTCATCCACGATCGCTCCGGTCATGCATCCGTCCGCTTCCAGCTCAGCGCCGTGACGGTACATGTCGGCCAACAGACTTTTCCCTTGTTCGTCCACAAACGTCACATCGCAGAGCAGCACCCTAACCGGCCCATTGCCGCCGGCCGTCTTTCGCCAGCACTCTTTCAATAGTTCAACCCACGGCCCGGCCAGCTTTCCGTCAAGCTCGATAGTCGTCCTTGTCACGTCGGTTTCGAGTTGTGATTTTCAACACGGGTTCACTCTTGACTAAGAGGCTCAACACCGATTTCCAGTTTCCGAGCTTCATCGGCGCACGCCGCGCATACGGCCATATCCAGGGCATGGCTATAAACGCGGTATGTGGCCTCTTCGCCACTCAAGCATCGCCGGCATTTCATCTTCGAGTCATTCAAGCGGGGCGCGGCTTGCACATGCCTTCGAGCGATGCCGCTCCGTTGGGTCGGTGGGCCTTTGACGCCGGTCCGTTTCTTCAATTCCTCGATATGTTCCGATCGAGCTCGCCCAATCAGTCGGATCAGTTTCTGCGCCCATCCGAGTTCCTTCGATTTTCAAAGTCATTCGTTGAGCCTCATCGCTTGTAATGGCAAAATGCCTGCCATCTCCAATTGATTGAATCTACTAACTATTGATTACTTGATTCGTGCCCGATTCCAGCAATTGCTGACTTTCGGCATTTTCTCGATGTGAGTTCACAGCCGCACTGTGGGCAGGACGCGGCTCGTAGCGAGGCCGTTCGATGTCGGATAGGACGACGACTGAGTTTTAGGCTGTGGGGCGCTAATGCTTTAGGAGACGGTAGGGAACGTTTATGCAGACTTGAAACGATTTTTGTTGATGCCCAGATTTACGATCTTCGACTCAAGAGTTTGTCGCGGAATTCTCAGCTTGACAGCTTGGCCTTGACAGCACGGATGTAGTCAGCAGGGCTAGCAGGATCTGCAACCTTCGTATGCCTGCAGACACCGAGATCACGTCGCAGATTTCCGCAAGCTCGTCGATATACACCGCGGTAATCCTTCTTGCACGCCAGAGCGGTAACCCCGCCGCGAATGTAACCGGTCAAGGCTTGCACCTCTTTCAAAGGCAGCATGTCGATCTTCCGATTCCCCGTCTGGTTTGCGAGAGCGCCTTGAAGTTCAACTCCTGGTTTGCGGAAATTACCGCTAGACAGATTCCATTCCGGTCCCCATGGACGGCGAGAGTCTTGAAAACCTGCTCTGGCGGTAAACCGATCTTTGCGCCACTGTTTCGGCAGACAAATCGTCAGGATCCACGTCGTACTCGCGTAACTCGTACTCTGATCCCAAGCCGATCCAGGGCTCGCACTGCGTTCGTCTTGATCATTCAAAGCGCTCTCATGCGTTTTATGCGTCGCCACTTGATCTTCGCACTAGAGCGCAAGGCGATCCCACATGCCGCCATACCTGAGTGCACGAGACCCTTTCTTTCTCGTAAATATTCTCTGGGAATCCGAGGTCGATTCGGCTTGCTCCATCGAGGGATTTCAATTGTTCGGCGGAGAGCTCCAGATCCAAACTGGCGAGATTGTCCTGGAGTTGAGATACCTTCCGCGCTCCAATGATCGGGATTACTGGCACCGTTTGATGGCGCAACCAGGCGAGTGCGACTTGCGCCATGCTGCGACCGGTCTGTTCGGAGACCGACTTCACAGCCGAGATGATCGGCGCCGCGCGTTGTTCCTCGGGAAGGAACTCCTTCATTCCCTCATTGGTCATCCGCGCGCCGTCGGCCTTGCCCTCGCCGTGATATTTCCCGGTTAGAACTCCATGCGCCAGGGGAGACCAAGCCAGATACCCCCAAGTTCAACGCTTTCGCCATGGGAATCAGTTCGCGCTCGACCGTCCGCTCGATGAGGCTGTACTCGATCTGCAACCCAATGAACTGTGTCCAGCCTCGAAGCTCCGCCAGCGTATTTGCCTGGGCGATCCACCAAGCGGGAGCGTCCGAGATGCCGATGTAGAGAACCTTGCCTTGGCGAACGATATCGTCCAGACCTCGCATGACTTCTTCCACTGGTGTGATCCCATCCCAGATGTGCACCCAGTACAGGTCGATGTAGTCGGTCTGCAGTCGTTTGAGGCTCGCCTCCACTGCCTGCACCATACTCTTGCGGTGGTTGCCGGCCGCGTTCGGGTCTGTCCCGGGAGCGGCATTGGTGTATTTCGTGGCCATCACCACGCTCTGGCGGTGGCCCTGCATAAACTCTGCCGAGGAACGATTCGCTCGTCCCGTTCGTGTGGACGTGTTAGCGGTGTCGATGAAATTGCCCGCCGGCCTCGCGGTAAGCGTCGTACATCTTCCTGCCTCGTCCTTTGCGGCGCCCTCAGCCCCAATCATCGCCAAAAGTCATGGCGCCGAGCGCTGCCTCCGAAACCCGAAGTCCGCTGTTGCCCAGCAATTTGTATTTCATAATCGTGCTCCTTTCATCCGCTGTATCGCTGCAATCGACATGTTCCTCAGCTCTTTTCTGACAGCATTTTGGCGATGGGTGTCTCGGAAAAATCGGCCAAGCCATCGAAGTCGGTAGAGAGGCTGAGTTCCTTCCACTGTGCATCTTCTTTTGCGCGCTCCGCTGAGGCGAGAGAGGCGAGGAACACGGCATCCGATCCTAGTAGCAGACGGAGAGGTGGGCGTTTTTCCGAGGCTATCCGCAAAATGACCCGCGCAACCTTCGCCGGATCGCCGCGCATGATGTCGGCATTCCCGCTCTGTGCCTCGATCATTGCTCCCACAGTTTCTGGTAATCTGGCCGAACCGCACCCACACGCATCGACGATCCCGAGAAATCGGTGCGTATACCGCCTGGTTCGACGACTGTCACCTTGATGCCCAGAGGCCCGACCTCCTTCGCCAGCACCTCAGAGAATCCTCCGACTGCCCACTTCGCGCTTCGGTAAGCCGAGAGACCGGGTTTGGCGCCCCGTCCTCCGACAGAAGAAATTTGGATGATGTGACCATCACGTTGTGTGCGGAAGACTGGCAGCGCTGCGCGTGTGACGTTCACCACCCCGAAGAAGTTGGTCTCGATCTGTTCGCGAAAGTCCTCTGCTGCCATATCCTCGATCGAATTTACGTTGGCGTAGCCCGCGTTATTGACGAGCAAGTCGAGCCTGCCAAAGGCATCTACCGCGCTCTGGATGGCATTGCCTGCTGCGCGTGCGTCGGTCACGTCGAGTGCAACCGCCTCGAACCTGACCGCCGTAGCGGTCCACCAGATCAGTCAATTGTGCGGGCTTACGCGCTGTGGCCACGAGCTTATCTCCGGCCGCAAGGACCGCTTCGGCCAGCGCCCGCCCAAGGCCGCGGCTGCTGCCAGTGATCAACCAAACTTTTGCCATGAAATCCTCCTTCAATGATTACTCTGACGACCGCTACTCCAGCTTCACGAGAGCCCCGCGAAAGCTACACCTGTCAGCTTCCTCGAATCATTCATGAGCCTCATCGCTTGTAATGGCAAAATGCCTGCCATCTCCAATTGATTGAATCTACTAACTATTGATTACTTGATTCGTGCCCGATTCCAGCAATTGCTGACTTTCGGCATTTTCTCGATGTGAGTTCACAGCCGCACTGTGGGCAGGACGCGGCTCTAGCGAGGCCGTTCGATGTCGGATAGGACGACGAGTGAGTTTTAGGCTGAGCGTCGCTAATGCTTAGGAGACGGTAGGGAACGTTTATGCAGACTTGAAACGATTTTTGTTGATGCCCAGATTTACGATCTTCGACTCAAGAGTTTGTCGCGGAATTCCTAGCTTGACAGCGGCGCCAAACGGGCCCGCAACCCGGCCCTTGCTCTCTGCCAGTGCCGCCTCGATCATTTCCCTTTCCTGATCTTCGTCAAGGCGCAGTAGTCGACTTGGCGGATGCGCTCAGTGAACGCGGCTCGCGGGGAGATTCCTTGATCAACCATGTCTCGTCTACCGAGAATGTGTCGTCATCGCACAAGATCACCGCCCGCTCGACCACGTTTTGCAGTTCACGAACGTTACCTGGCCACTTATATGCTTGAAACAACTCCAGGGTCTTTTTCTCTATTTTCCTGATCTTCTTGCCGGCTTTCTTGGCGTAGCGATCTATGAGGTACTCGACGAGGAGAGGAATGTCGTCCGCCCGTTGGCGCAGCGGGGGCACTGGATTGGGAACACGTTCAGCCGGTAGAAGAGATCTTGGCGGAATGTACCGGCAGCCACCGCAGCCTTGAGGTCGCGGTTGGTAGCGGCGAGCACGCGCACGTCCACGGAAATGGGTTGGCTGCCACCGACGCGTTCAAACTCCCGCTCTTGGAGCACGCGCAGTAGGGTGCTCTGCGTCTCGGCCGGCAGTTCGCCGATCTCGTCCAGGAAGATCGTTCCACCGTCGGCCAGCTCAAACCTCCCCAAATGCCTTTGCAGCGCGCCCGTGAAAGCGCCTTCTCGTGACCGAACAATTCGGAGGCGATGAGCGCAGTGAGGGATCGCCGCGCAATCCACGCGAACAAAAGCTCGACCCGAACGTTTCGATCGCTTGTGAATGGCCCGAGCGATAAGCTCCTTGCCCGTCCCCGTCTCACCCAGAATGAGAACCGTCGAATCCACCGGCGCCACTTTTGCGGCTTGCGCCAGCACCTTGCGCAGCGCTTGCCGACGAACCAACGATTTCCTCGAACATCGAAGAGCGAGTCGATTTCCTCGTCGCAACACGACATTTTCTTTTTGGACTCTCTCTTCAGCTTGTTTGCGCTCCTCGATATCGATTCCCGTCGCGTACCAGCGAATAATGCGTCCCTCGTCGTCCCGCAGCGGATTGAAGCGGGCCAAAAACCAACGGTACTGCCCGTCTTGCGGCGCACCCGTTGTTCCACTTGAAACGGTTCACCACCTGAGAGCCCCGCTGGCGTTCGTCCCGAGTCCTCTCTAAATCATCCGGATGTAAAATTTCTGCGGGCATGTCATCGGCCTTTATGTCTTCCAGGCTGAGACCTGCGTAGTTGAGCATCATCTGATTCGCGTAAAGAGTGCTCCCATCCGGCGCCAAGACGCCGATAGGCTCAGCTATAGCATCCGTGATGCGCCGCAGCTCCCTTTCATCTTGGCGTAGCTTCTCTTCCGCCTGCTTTCGGTCCTCGATGTCGAAGATCGTCCAATACCACCACTAACGATGTTTCCCCTTTTTCGTTTTATCGCAGCAGCGGCGCGGCGCGACTCAAGAACCAGCGATAAGCCCTCGTCCGCTCGCCGAAGGCGTTCTTCTATCTCGAGAGGTTCTCCACTCGCCAAGGCCGCCTGCCAACTGTTCAGCACTCTCGTCGAGGTCTTCGGGATGGATTGTTTTCTTCCCGCCCCAGCCCAATATCTCTTCCCTGAGAGCAGCCTACGTAATCCAGCCAACCCTTGACTTATGAAATCAACAGAGCCGTCAGGTAGAGTACTGGAAACGAAGGCCGGAATTGCTTCGGATAGTGGTGCGAAGTTCCCTTCGTCTTGAGCCGGATCCGTTCGTCCCGCCCCCTTGTTACGGCTGACGTGTCCATCACCGCTCCAACAAACTCGATGTTCGCCCGATTCATCTCTTAACGGCATGAGCCACAACATGGACATGTTTGACCGAGCCATCCGGCATCAGCAGTCGATGTTCAAAATCAAAATCCTTCCCATCCTGCGACGCGCGCTCGATTGTCTGTTTCACGAAAGCCGCGTCTTCCGGATGAACGCGTTGGAGAACGACGTTCCACGCGTCGGCTTCGTGGTTGGGTCGTATTGAAGATTCGGAAAAGGGTTTCCTCTGACCAGACCATCTCGCCGGTGGGAAACCCTCCAGCCGAAGCTGCCGGTCAGCTGGTCAATCGCTGTGCGTTTCGGATAAATAAGCCCTCGCTTTGCCGCAGCTTCTCTTCAGCCCGCTTTGCGTGTTCGGTCACGTCCAAGGTGGTGCCAATATACTCAACGAGGTCAGTCGCGGAATCGCCAAAAGACAGGGTGGCCCACACTGCGCGCGTGGTGCCTTATCGATCCCTCCGGAAGAACAAATTCGATAGTCGGAACTCATAATCGGTCTTTTTCGCTCCTCCTGGCCTTGCTGGCCATTTCCCTCGAAGGAGGGAAGATCCTGGGGATGAACGCGCTCCTCGAAACATCTCCACCGTCGGATTTCTTTCATCAGGGATCTGTAGCCAAAGATTCGAAGGAGATATCCCGAGGGAGTGTTGAATGCCCAACTGCCCACCTGGCCGAGTCTCTGCGCCTCATGTAAATAGGCCCGCTCCGCTAGCAGCTTCTCCGCTCCGCCCGCTTGCGGTCTTCGATATCGGTGCTCGTTCCGTACCATCTGATCACTTTTCCCCGATCGTCGCGGACCGGCACGGCACGAGCCAGGAACCAACGGTATTCTCCGTCGAAGCGACGGATGCGAGCTTCGTCCTCGCCAGGTTCTTCAGAAGCGATGAGTCGTAGCCAAGTCTCCATTGTCTTTCCGAGATCTTCGGGATGAATCGTGGCTTGCCAACCCCAACCAACGGCCTCTTCCATCGATAGACCCGTATAATCAGAGCCACCGTTGGTTAACGAATTCCGCGCTGCCGTCCGGCCGGCAGGACCAAGCCAAAGGTCGGCATCTGATCGATCATCGTTCGTAGAAAATCGTCGGACAGCAGCATTGCGTTGAACTCCTTTCCCATTCCGCTCGCGTTTAGCGCTCCTTACTAAAGGCCCAGCATAGGGCAGCGATCAGATAGCACTCCTTGTTTCTAACTCATCAGCCATAAATCGACCAGCATAAGATAGCCTCAGCGGTTCGGTAATAATGCAAGCATTAAATCCAATATCGCCAAACCAAGCTGTCCGCCAGGAGTTTGTTCGTGTTCAGAGCATCCAATTCCAATTACTGATCGCAGCGAATCTTGATTTTTTGGTGCGCGTCACGCTTGTCGTGTTTGGACAGTGACTTGTTAAATGGAGCCATGATGCAGCTGCCCAAACGTTTTGCACTTGCTGCGAAAACGCTTGTTTATGGAAATACGAAGAGGTGAGGGTAGCGCCTTTGTTCGGCGCCAAATTGCGACCTCACAATTGTTTTGGATACGCGTCTATTTCTTTTGGCTCAACCGACGCACTTGGGTAACCAAGCCGTGGATCTGCTCAGGGCTCAAGCCTCCTTGAACGGCGGCATGTTATTTTTCCCGTCACTGAAGCATAGCCAGAGCTACTAAAACGGGGGCTATCAGTATAAAGGCAAAAAGGATCGGTTATTGAAAAGACTTTGATAAGTCTGTGTGTCCGATAATAAATTGTGAACGGCATTGCGCAACGACGCGGCAAACCAATCGTCAGGATCTTCGACAGTTCATGTGCAGTTAAAAAGATGACGAGGCTATTGAGCCCTTTCGGGCTGACAAACAATAAAGAGGATACCGCCGATCGTTTCCAAGACGCCATCCACGCCCTTTATGAGAACGCTGACCGCGAAAAGGCGCTGCACATGCTGTCGGTATATTTCGCTGTTCACCTCGACACTATGAGTGGTTGACTGCTCCAGAGCATAACGCTCACACCGAAACACCCCACACGAGCTTCGTCACAACTCCGATCGCGAAGGTAATACTCACGGCGGCGGCGATGATGAGCAAGTTGGTTATGACTCTCCGTTTGACATTCATCCCCGAGAGAAATGCCACAATTGTCGAGACGAGGATAATTAGACTACCCGCGGTAAACAGCGACGGGAACACCGTCTTTGCTCCACCGAGCACCGGCAATACTGGGACCATGGCGCCGGCTAAATAGCTCACACCGACGATGGTTGCAGAAGCCAGCGGCGTTCTCCGCCGTCCCGGTCGCTGACAAGCTCTCACCGAGAAACTGTCGCCGCGCATTCTCTGTCGTGCGGACCTCCGACTCGAACTGACGGCGATCCAAGCTCCGGCCGCCATCGACAAGGCGCCGGCCACAGCCACGGTGAGGCCCGCAACCAGGACTGCGAGCGAATTCCCGAACGCGGCAAAGAAACCGCTGACGGCACCCAGAATCTCGACCAGGCCATCATTCAGTCCGAGGAAAATGTCTCGCACGCGCGTCCGGATTGATTTGTCGCTCTGCCTCTCCAGTCACAACCTCATCCTCGTGCTTGAACTCGTCCTCGAGGATGTTTCGAACCGCGGCACCGAGTGGTCCATTGCCGTATGCGCTCCAGACCCTCAGATACTTCCGCACACCGTGGACCTCTATCGCTTCCAGCACGATATGAATCGCAGGCGTGCCGAAGAGCCGGCAGACCGCCACGAGTAATACAAGCTTCAGCCGTCTAACGAGATCGAGCGTGTTGACGTGCAAATCAAAGAAGTCTTGCCAGAACTCAAAGTGCCGCGACTCGATCGGAATCAGCTGATCCAGGATGTCCCGCAACTTACCACTCGCGACATTAGCGGAGCGATTGATAAAGCGAGAGGTCGAAGAGCTCGTCGAGCACCAGTTGCCTTGCGAGCTTCGGATGAGCCGCCTGTGGTTGGTTTATGACGTCGCCCTTATGGAGGGCAGGATTTACTTTGAGCGTCTACCGACTGGGGCATGGAGGTACTCAACTTACGCCGTACGCGACACTACCTCGCGCTGCTCTTGAGCCGGTCGAGCAGGCGGCGCCATGAACTCCGGGCCGACGGGGTCGGTTATTGACTCGCGCACAATGTCGTCAATAACTTTCAGCGCAGCTCGATCCAGCTTCCACCCAATGACACCCGCTACCGGTGCCAGCTGTGCAGGATGGCGGGCTCCCCAAAGCGCAACGGCGACGAACGGTTGGTCTAAGGTCCAGCGGATTGCCAACTCAAGAACTCGTTTGCCGTAATTCTCTTGGGCAAAACGGTCGAGCCGCTCGACGGCTTTCAGGTACTGCGCATAGCGGGGTTGTTGAAATTTTGGATCCATCTTACGGACATCGTCGCCGTGAAATTCGGTGTCCGGTTTCATTTTGCCGCTTAGCAGATCCGCGGCACAGGGAGCCGTACGTCAGCGTGCTGACGCCGTGAGTGCGACAGTACGGCAGCACGTCTCTTTCAACCCCGCGTTCGAACAGATTGTAGGGTGGCTGCGCGGTATGCAGAGGCGCCACCGTGCTGGAATACGTTCATCTGTTCCAGCGAGTAGTTGCTCACCCAATCGCTCGAATCTTTCCTTGTTTGTAAAGCTGGTGCATCGCCTCGGCTGTCTCCTCTATCGGAACCAGAGGATCAGGCCAGTGAACTTGATAAATATCGACGTAATCGGTCTGCAGGCGGCGCAGCGAGTCATCGATTTCTTTCATGATCCGCGCTCTGGTCGAGTTGCGAAACACCTGATCTCCGCGCCACTCCAACCCGACCTTGGTCGCAATGATCACTTCTTCCCGTTTCCCATATTTCGCCAAGGCTCGACCTACGAGCTCTTCAGCGCGGCCGAGCCCATACACCGGAGCCGTGTCGATGAGATTTATTCCATGCTCCAACGCCGCGCGGATCGTTTCGAGCGCCGCCTGTTCATCGGTTCCGCCCCACATGAAGCCGCCGATCGACCAGGTGCCTAATCCGATGCGCGATGCCTTATGGTTCAGGCCGTTCACTTTTGCATATTCCATAGTCTTCGACCTCCTGTCGGTACTTGACGCTCAACCCGGATCAAACCTGAATCGCCGTCTAAAAAGACGACGAAATTCCTTCGAGTTTGTCGCTCTCCTCTAGTAACCCCCGATCTACAGCCAACCTTTGGATGCCGAATCTATCAAACCAACTCATCGCTACGAGATCCCCTGTGCTACCGTAAAGCTCCCAATAATCGGCGGTCCTTTGCAGTGGTCACATCGTCATAAACGTACGCAGCCACTAACGTGCCCCAAACGTCTCCTCCTTCAACAACCCAAGGCTGAGAGGAGACGAGAGTCACGTTATGATGGTGCGTCGCCACCGTAACGATTTCCTGTTCCGCGGCGTTCGTCGTTGGATTGCAGCTCGTCAGCCTCGAACGTCGCCAAAGAACAATAACTGGGCAACAATCCCCAAGATGATGAAATAGATCTTACTCCTAAATGCCATAACTACCTCCGTCACTACCGACCTAAACGCCGCATTGAATACTTTCGGTCTGTTCTATCCGCCGTAGATCGCGCCTATCTCGCTGAGCATCGTCGATTACTTCGCCGATCGCAGTGACCGCTCAATCCTCCAGTCACGAGCAACTTTGTTTTTCAACCCGCATGATTCCTTGTATCAAACGTTTCAGCATGTACCTTCAAATGTGTGCGTCGGTACCCGTACAGTAATTCTGCGGCGGTGTATTGTCAGTCTTCGAATTCGACCTCGTACTCAAACAGGTACTCGCGTTGTCCGTCTGTCAAATTCCACCAGCAAAAGAGTGCGTCCAAGATTTTCGGTCACAGAAACAAGTGTGCCTTCTCTCGGCAGGAACATACCTGTTTTTTGAGGACCGAATAGGTTTGGTCACATTTAATTTGGACACCTGTCTCCATAACCTGACTCTCCTCGCTTATGTTTTCTTTGCCTCTGCTTGTTAGAAGCACGAGTTGACAACAGGAACTGCCTACTGTTCATCTCGTTCATCATTGAAGATGGCAAGGGTTGTGCCAGCGCAATGAAGGAGTCGGTAAATGACAGATACGCGAGACTTTTCGGTTCCGAGCCGGTGAGGTTGCTTGTCGGTGACGGAGGATACGTGTCGAAATATCCGAACGTGTCTAAATGACGACACCATGCTTGTGAAAAGTTTCAGGCGTATGTCGATCCAGAGTGTCCGCTTCACTCTAGCGTTCTGGTGGGGATGAATTCCTGTGGGGTCGTATTTCCAGAATGTGTACTCGAAGCGGCGCATAGAAGGTGTTGCTGTTCTTGTCCGCGAGGCTTGCGGATAAACCATTCTGTGTAGAAGTAGCTGTAGCCCGAGTAACCGAGGACGCGGCGCGTGCAGTTGTAGGGGCGGGAGGTCCGTTTCCGCGCCGGCGTAGCGAACCCGGAATGATTGTAAATGGCATCGCGCGATCGGATGCTCGCCAGAAGAAATATCGCTAGAGCGAGAGCGTAAACCCGTGCATCGGGCTCATGGCGGCAGCCGTCTTTTTAATGTCTCTCTGGGGTTGGTTGAATCCTCGCCTTCAGTGTTAAACCTGGATAGGGGTCGGAACGGCTTGCTGTCCCGCCCTCCGAACCGTGCGTGCGGTTCTCCCGCACACGGCTCTCCAGTCGGTAGTTTCCTCATCGGGATTGGCTCGCCAACTCACGGGCCGTAGTCATGGTGAACAGCCCTTGAGTCGCGAAGAAAGTATTGGGCCACCGCAGATGATCATCACGACACCGCCCCATACCCGGTCGCTTCTCCTGCTTGCGCAGCAGCGCCCGCAGCCTGCGGCGGATAAATCCATCCATCAATCTGATGGACCAACGGATTGAGCCTGCTTGAAGTAGTTAAACCAGCCGCGCAGCGTCGGATTCAGATCGTCGATGATACTTTGCCAAGCTGTCTCCCACGCGTGCGCTGGGTCTTCATCCGGATGCGCTCGCGCAGCGCCTTCGAAGCTCTTCCGCCTCACCCAGCGCCGCCCCGCTTCGAAGCGATAGCCGAGAAACTCAAAACCTTGTCCGGCTTGCCGACAATCTCCCACGTGGGTCTTGTCTGCATTAAGCTTAAGCCCGTTTTGTTCTACCCAGGCTCTTCACTTCGTCGAGCGCGGCTTGCGCCTGTTGCGCACGTGCGGCACAGCACCACAAAGTCATCGGCATAGCGCACCATCCGATATCCCTTGCTGTTTCATCTGCCGGTCCAGAGGATGAAGATAGATGTTGGCCAACAGACGGGCTGATCACCGCACCTTGCGGTGTCCCGCCCGTTGGCGTCCATCGCTTCATCTCTTCGAATAATGTCCTGACTGAGAAACAGATCCGATCAGCTTAAGCACTGCGCCGTCACTGATCCGTTCTTCGACCTGCCGCATCAGGGCCTGCGTGCGGTGATCGTGTCGAAGAAACTCTCCAAGTCAGCATCCACCACATGGGTGTAGCCTTGCTCTGATCAGTCCATCCACTTCCCGCAGTGCCTCTTTCGCAGCTGCGTCGCGGGCGAAAGCCGTAACTCGACTCCTCAAACTCTCGCTCAAAGATCGGCTCGATCACCAACTTCAGCGCCGTCTGCACGATGCGGTCCTTGACCGCAGGGATTCCCAACGGACGCATCTTGCCGCCTGCTTTGGGTATCTCTACGCGCCTTGATCGGCTCTGGCCGGTACTCTTCCGTCCTGAGCGCTCGCTCGAGTTCTGCCAGATAGACTTTCTGCCCGCCACCGCAAACTGCTTCACGCTTTGCCCATCCACTCCAGCCGCTCCGGCGTTGCCCTTCACTTTGTGCCACGCCGCCTTGAGCGTCTCGCTGTCGGTACACTTTATCGATCAGGCTAAACCATTTCCCTCCTTTGACGCCGTTCTCCAGCGCCGCCAACATGCGCTCGTTCCACACCGTGGCTTCCACCCACGACCAGATCTCGGCCCTGAGTCTCTGCGCCTTGTGTAGCCCTCTCGGGCACTACCGGCGCTTGGCTTTCGCTTTGCCTCGCTGTGTCGCTCACGCTTCTACCTTCCTGCCTCCCGTCCCTCGGCGCAGCTTTGCTGTCAGCGCTTCTCGCGGGACTCCTCGCCGCTGCGGTACCATGAAGGCTCTGACTCCTGCCCCGCTCACCTACGGCGCAGGTCTCCCCACTTACCTCGCCACACCTTCCTGTCGTTCCGTCTCCAACCACGTGGGCTGCCTGGACATCGCTTCACCACCACGCCAGCGTGTCCAGCGAGTTTCGGACTTCGCCATGGAATGCGCAGGCTCGTCGCAGCTCCCCGCCGAATCGAGTTCGTTCATCCTACGGACCGACAGTTCGCCTCCGGTTGCTCTCCACCCCGCCTCGCGGCGACGCAGTTACCTTCGGCTACGGAGTTGTGGCATACTCCGGCACGGACTTTCACTGCTGATGTGGCGCCCTCACGGGCGCACTGCCGGCGAACGCCGGCATCCAGGTTCGTTGTCGAGTCTGCCTGAAACCCGCCTGATTCCGGCTTCCGCCGGAACGACAGAAACAAGAGTCGACTTCCAGTCGACAATTACAACCCTCGGCTTAGAGCCGAGGGTCGTTCAGTGCCTCTATTTCTTTGCACTCAGTTCGCGCACATGGGTAACCAAGCCGTGGATCTGCTCCGGGCTCAAGCTCCCCTTGAACGGCGGCATGTTATTTTGCCGTCGCTGATCACCGCCGCCAACTGCGTATCGGATTGGCTCTGGACTTGAGCTGAATGGAGATCGGGAATCTTCATGCTCTTACCAACGGCCGTGTCGCGCTGCCGTCGGCGCCGTGGCACATCGCGCAGCTTGATTTAAACGTCGTCTCCTCGACCCCATCGGCAGATGCCGCGTCGACCGTAGCAATAGTGGTGGACGTGAGCATGGCCAGAGCAACCAAAACAGGCGCTATGAGTACAAGAGCAAAAAGCGGCATCCGGGTTTTCCCTGGGATGACGACGCCGTTTTGCCTCGCCATCGTTCAGCCACACAAAAGTTTCTTTCTTGGCCATCGTTCATTCTCCTTTGTTCTTATTACCGAGGTTGGTGTTTTTTGTCGGCAGCTCCCGAATGCGTTTGCCTGTGGCGGCGTAGATGGCATTACAAAATGCCGCAACGAAAGGCGGCACGCCCGGTTCGCCCACCCCCGCCGGCGGCGCGCTGCCGTCGACGAGATATACACATTCGTTTGCAACGGAGCTTCGTTGATCCGAGCGACCGGATAATCTGAGAAATTCGATTGGTTGATGACGCCTTTGGCTAGCGGTGATCTCCCCGGTTTTCGCGACACTCGTGCCGAACACAGCGGCGCCCTCGAACTGCGCACGGGTGATCTCCGGATTGACGACCAAGCCGGCATCCACGGCCGTATCGACTCGCGGAATTCTGATCTCGCCCTGATCGTTCACTTCGACTTCGACGACCGTCGCGACGTAAGTCAAAAAGCTCTTATGCGCCGCGATACCCATACCCCGCGCCTTTGCCCAGCTTGCGTTTTCCCCAGCCGGCTTTCTCCGCCACCATCTCGGTTGACTGCCGCAGCCGGCCCGGTTTCCCACGGATAAGTTTCAAGCGAAGCGCCATAATTCGGGTAATCTACATTTTTGAAATCGATCGTGCGCGGTTTGCCAATCAGGTCGAGTAAATAATCGAGCGGGATCGCGTCCGGCTGCATGCGCGAGTTCATCCGGCGAATGATTGCACGGCGAAGGCATGATAAATATTCGCCACCGAGCGCAGCCAACCGATGCGCACATGCGCCTTGGCCGCGTCCATTCTCGACGCGCAGATTGGGAATATCGAAGGGCACGTCGGTCCAGCCCTGCTGCAGGTGGCCAGGTCGCCGTACACGGCATTGACGTCAAAGATTGAAGTGATCGGCGGGAAGACCGAGCGCTGGAGCCACGCGGTCGGCTTGCCATTCGCATCCAGCGTCGCTCTCATGTACACTGGCCGCCACCGCGTTGTAGTAGTCGAACTTCCACGTCGTCCTCGCGCGTCCAGAACCACTTTCACCGGGCGGCCGACTTTCTGTGACAGCACTGCCGCCTCAGCGACGTAATCGGGTTTGGATTTGCGGCCGAAGCCGCCGCCGAGCAGCGTCACGTGGCAGATGACGTTCTCTTTGCGATGCCCAACTCCTTCGACACGATATCTTGCGCGGCTTGAGGATTTTGCGTGTCGGCGCCCAGATCGTCGCTCTGCCGTCGCGAAAATCCGCCAGTGCTACCATCGGCTCCATCGGAAGTGTGGGCAAGCAACGGAACATAATAGTCGGCCTCCATGATTTTGCCGCCCTTGGCAAAAACGCTGTCCACGTCTCCTGCGCTGCGAACAACCTTTGCAGGTTTGTGGGCCGTCTCTTGCAATTCCTTCTTATATTGCGCGGAATCGTAGGTCTCGTTCGGCCCGTTGTCCCAGGTCACTTTTAGCTTCTTGCGCCCCTGAAAAGCCGACCAGGTATTGTCGGCGATCACCGCGACGCCGCCGAGCGGCTGGAAAGCTGTGCGGCGGCTTGAACGGATCGAGCGCGAGCGTTTGGCGCACTCCGCTTCACTTTCAGCGCCTCTTTATCGTCGTAAGACTTCACCTTGCCGCCGAGAACCGGCGGATGCTCGATCGAGGCGTAGACCATGCCGTCGATGCGGGCATCCATTCCGATACGAGCGCTTTCCCGATTGCACAAGTTCTCCAGATCATAGCTGGGCATACTCCTTGCCGATGTAACGCCATGAGCTTTTCGACTTGAGCTGCAACTCTTCCTTTTCGGCACCGGCGAGTTTCGCAGCGCTCGCGGCACAAGCTCGCCGTAGCCGAGCCGCCGGCCGGTCGGCCGATGGACGACGACGTGCGGTTCACGTCGATGCACTCGAGCCGGCGCGACATTCCATCGCTGCGGCGGCCGCCTGGATGAGCATCAACCGCGCCGTGGCGCCGGCCTCGCGCATGACGTCATAGAAACTTGCTGATCGAATCGCGAGCCGTCCGTGTTCTGATCGCCGTAGCGCGGATCGCCGATCGCCTGCTCGATCTTCACGCGGCTTCCAGTCGGCGTCGAGCTCGTCGGCCACGACCAGCGGCAGAGCGGTGCGGATGCCGGTGCCCATCTCCGACCGGTGCGCGACGATGTAGCACCGTGCCGTCCGGTGTCGATGCCGACAAGACACGTTGGGATGCAGCGTCGCCCGATCCGCCGGGTATCCGTTGCAGACCATCTGCCCTTAGAAGTCTCGGGGTAGTAGCCGCGCCGCGATGCACGAAGCGCGCCGGTCGAAACCACGCCCTTGAGGAACTGCTGCGCCGGCTGACGTTTTCAATCGAGTTCATGCGCGTTCCTCCGCTGCCATCTTGATGGCGGCACGAATGCGCTGATAGGTGCCGCAGCGGCAGATGTTGCCGGCCATGGCTCGATCGATCTCCTGATCGGTCGGATTCGGCGTGGTCTTCAAGCAGCGCCGCGGCCTGCATGATCTGCCCGACTGGCAATAGCCGCATTGCGGCACGTTGAGCGCGCATCCACGCTTGCTGCACCGGATGCAGTGCCGTTATGCGCCGAGGCCTTCGATGGTGGTAATTTCGGCGCCGGCTAGTGTACCCATGGCGACAACGCAGGACCGAATCGCCTCGCCGTTCTTGTGCACCGTGCAAGCCCGCAAAGCGCCATGCCGCAGCCAGAACTCTGGTCCCCGTCAAGCCTCAACTCGTCGCGGAGATACTTCACAGCGCAATGGCATCTCGGGGTCACCGTTGAATGTTTGCTGACTCCATTGATTTTGATTTGGATCACCTTCATTCCCTCCTTAGGTTTCTCCGACCGCTCGTCGCCTTCAGAATTGAGGTGTGCGAGATTCTCCATCCCATCGGATCACTCGCCGAGAAATCTTCACCGACCGCTATCGGCTGCTTCCGCGGTGTTGATTTGAAACGCCGCGGCCGTCACAGGCATCGAAATCTGCAGCGCCGCAGCCGTCTCCCAGAATCAAGCAGAAGTCTTTGTTCATGAGCCGCGGTGGCGAACTGGCGGCTGTAATCGTTTGCCGCGGCCTTCTTGAGCTTTCCAACGTGTGCCGGAGCGATGACCGCGGTATGTGACAGGACATCGAGCAGCCGATCGCGATTGAGTCCGGCCTTCTCACCGAGTGCGACGGCCTCGGCGACGGCCTGCATCCCTACACCGAGCAAGGTATTCACGACCAGTTTCATCGTGGTGCCGGAACCGCTTGGGTCCGAGATAGAAATTCTGTTGCGAGATCGCACGGAAAATCGGCTCGGCGGTGTGGAAGACCTCCTCGTCGCCGCCTCCCAGCAGCGTGAGCGTACCCTGCTCGGCAGCAAGTGTACTGCCGGAAATTGGCACATCGAGTACGCCGACAGCACAGGCGGCGCCTAGCTTATATAGCTCCCGCGAAATCTCGGGATTGACGGTGCTCATCTCAATGATCACCGACCCGGGACGCACATTCGCGAATACGCCTTCAGGGCCGGCGTAAACGCTTCGAACTGCGTCGTCAGTCGGAAGGCATGACAAGATAACATCGGCATAGAACGCAAGCTGACTAATCCTCTTTGCTACGGTTGCACCGCATTCAACCAGCGCTTCCGCTTTGCTGACGATCTCGATTGTAGACCGTGACCTTGTAGCCAGCTTTGGAGTAGACGCCGCGCGATCGGCCGCCCCATAGAGCCGATGCCGATAAATCCGAGCTTGCAGTGAACCGGAGCGAGAGCAGTCATTTCTAGCTTTCTCCGTCTTCGTGAGCCGGTAGATTGCGTCGAATTGTCGTGACGTGCTCCAACTCGTCGAGCACCGAACGGGCAAGCGGGAAACCTAAGCGTTGGCATCAACGCACAATCACGCCGCAGGCGATCCGGATCCCCAGAATTACCCGCGGGATCGGTAACATTGTCGTCTGCAGTAACATGAATGATGATCGCAGCTTCCATCTGCGTCGAAGATAGACGTCTCTCCAGAGCCGAGCGTAATGCTATCTATGAGCACCTCATAGCGCCCCACTCCGTCTTTCTCCACATACATGTCAGGCAGATCACCTGCGTGTGGACCGGCGGGGTTCTTTAGACCATGTTTCTTGTTCATGCGGATTAAAATGACGGGCCGGCACTCGTAAAAGCAGGGCGCTTCGCACTTTCCCACCGAGTGGAACATGGACCGCATGGAGCCCTTGCAGGAAGCCCTTTGACGTTTACAGTCATGACCACCCCATCCTTCGTCTCACGAAGGGAAGCGGTGCCAACACTTTTTCCCTCGGCGTTCTTGATATCAGCGCGCGCCTGGTTCTGCGCGCGTAGCGCTCGCCGGTGTGGGATCAAGAAGAGGAATAAGATCCCAGCTAACGCCATTACGTGTAGCTTTCTGTCCATTTTATTGGCCTCCTTCGAGCGAGAGAATTCATTTGTTATCGTTCCATACTGAGACTAGATGGGATGTTGTTTGGAGTTGCGACATGACGATACAAGGGTTTTCCGCTGGTCAAATCCGCAGGATTTGCCTCCAGAGAGCAGGAGAGCAAGTCAAGAGTAGATCAGCTGCTAAAAACGGGAAGAGCAGGGATTGATGCCAACGAGGTAAAGAAATTGTCCTCGCGATAAAGTGAGAGAACTTGAGGAACTTTCAGTTCAGACGCGACAACGTTTCGATTGGGTTGACGACTGGTACCGGATGATCGCGTCGAAATATCGTAACGTGTCTAAATGACGACACCCGCTTGCGGAAGCTGAACACGACCTCACAAGTGCGGCTTCCGGTTAGAGTTGCAGATCCGCGACGTTCCAGCCGCCGCCGAGCGCCTTGACCAGCAGCACGCTGGCGTCCATACGACGCCGCAGGATATCGACCTGGTTGCGTTCGTTGCTGAGGGCTGTCGTCTGAGCGGTGATGACCTGAAGGTAGGTATCGACGCCGCCTTTGTAACGATTCGTGAAAAGCTGAAGGGATTCACGCGCCGAAGCCACTGCGCGCGCCTGCTGTTGCGTTTCCTGTTCGAGGATGCGCAATGCTGCGAGATTATCCTCGACTTGTTGAAATGCATCCAAGGTGGCCTGGCGGTAACTGGCGACGGTTCCATCGTAGTTGGCGAGCGCCGCCTCGGACGTGGCACGCCGCCGCCCGCCATCGAAAATCGGTTTGCGCTACAGAACTTCCGACCGCCCACAAAAAGCTCTGCCAGCCCATCAAGTTATGAATCGAGCTGCTCTCGAATCCGAACAAAGCATTGAGCGTGACCGTCGGAAAATATGCCGCCTTGGCGATGCCGATCTGTTCGTTCGCCTCGGCGACGCGACGCTCCGCCGCCGCGATGTCCGGCCGGCGCTCCAAAAGCTCCGAAGGGAGACCCGCCGGGATATCCGGTGGCTGGAGGTCCAATGGTGCGGGAGGCAGGCTGAAGTCTGCGGGAGGCTTTCCGATCAGTGTCGCGATGGCGTGTTCGAATTGCGCCCGCTGCACGGCGATATCCGTGGCCTGCACTTGCGTCGTCTCCAGTTGAGTCCGCGCCTGGGCCACATCCGACTTCGGCGCAACGCCGCCTTCGAATCGACGGATCGTGAGCTGCAAGGCTTCGTCGAAGGCCTTAACCGTGTCGTTAAGGAGCCGTTGTTGTGCATCGGCGCTGCGCAGCTCGAAATAATCGAATGCCAGCTCTGCCTGAATGCTGAGTCTGGCGGTTTCCAGGTCGGCGGCGGTCGCCTGGGCTTCGTCGCGGGCGGAGGTCACGCTGCGGCGGATGCGGCCCCACAGATCTATTTCGTAGGAAACGTCGCCCGTCAACAGAAAGTCACGGGTTGATGCTTCTCTGCTCGACGATCCGAACGGGCGCATTCGGCGACTCGCGCAGCGAGCTCGCCCCAGCCCCGGCCGTAACCAAAGGAAACAGCCCCGCGCGAAAGAAACCGATCAAGGCCCGGGCCTGGCGGAAACGCGCCTCGGCCACCTTCACGTTCTGGTTGGCCTCGCTCACCTGTTCTTCCAGCGCGTTCAATTGCGGATCACCGAAAATCTCCCACCAATTGCCGCGCGGGATTCGGTCGAGTGGTCGCGCGAGCTTCCACCCCTGGTCCTCCTTGTAGGCGGCCGTCATCGGCACCGATGGCGTGGAATAATCAGGTCCCACCATGCAACCTGCGCCGAGCAACAGCACAAGAGCGGTAAGACCGAGGCGAAACGACTTCATCGCGCGGCGGCCTGAGCGGGCGGAGCATTCACTTGAACGGCCGTGCCGCTGATCAGAGAGTCGCTTGGATTGACGATGACTGCATCCGTAGGCTGGAGCCCGGATACAACCTCCACGCTGCTCCCATAATCGCGGCCGATCGTTAGCGGCACGAGCTCCGCGCGGCCGTTGCGGACCACGCCCACGCGCAAGCCCTCGGAACGGAACAGCAAGGTGTTGGCCGGTATCGTGACTGAGTTGACCGATTGCGGCAATTTGAGATGAACGCGCACATAAGCTCCCGGAAGCAGCGGTCCCATTGCGGTTATCCACATCCACCTCGACAAGCAGAGTTCGTGATGCCGGATCGATGGAGTTAGAGTTCCGGGCGATGGTGCCGCTGAAAGATTTGCCGGGAAATTCGTCGAGCGTCAGGGATGCCGTCGCACCCGGACGCACTGCCTGCGAATAGAGTTGCGGCACGGCGACAAAGACCCGCAAGGTGTTGATGGCCGCGAGGTGGAACAGCTCTTGTGTCGGCGTGCTGGCCCCCGAATTGATGAGGGCGCCGATATCCGTGTTGCGCGCCGTGATCACGCCGTCGAAAGGGGCATAAATCTTCTGGAACCCCTGGAGTTCCTCCAAGCGGCGGACATTAGACGATGTTCGAGTCGACCGTGGCTTTCATCGCATGGAGAGCATTTACCGCCACGTCGGTTTCCTGCTTTGACACGGAGTCCGTTTTCCAGAGAGCTTCCCAGCGGTCCGCCGTAATTTCAGCCTGGCGCAGGTTGGCCTGCGCGGTTTTAAGATCCGCCCGAGCTTGTTGCAACTGCTGGTCCACCTCCGGCGTCTCGATCTCGGCCAGCAACTGGCCTTTCTTCACCCGGGTCCCGATGTCAACGTGCCAGCTTTTGACATAACCGTTGGTCCGCGCAAAGATCGGCGCGTCGGTAAAAGCCTGCGTATTTCCCGGCAGAACAATTTCATCAGTGGGAGCACCGGCCTTTGGATAGACCACGTTGACGGTGGCTATCGCGGCCGCGGCTGTCGCCTGTTTCAGATCCGCCTCCGCCTTTTTGCGACTGATGAAGCCAACGGCAATAACAATGACAAAAATCGCCGCCACGGCGGCTAGAATTAGATACGTGGCGAGCCCGATGCCCGCACCGTGGCTTTTATCTCGCGCTGCATCTTCGAATTGCGTTTCGGCTTCTTTCTTGTTTTCCGTTGTCATCTACTGCTCCATGCCCTCACATCGCATTGGGTCTTTGGCTCGTTCAAGCTGTTCAACCGCTTCGCTCCGTTCAAAACGGTTTGAATCGGCTTGAACGGTTTGAACTAAAAGAACTCCAAGTTACCCTCGGCTGGCGGTTGATGCGGCGCCCGGGCAGAGGCGCGTCTGCCGTGAAAAATGCTAAACACCGCCGGAACAAAAATCAACGTTGCAACCGTGGCGCACAGCAAACCACCGATGACGGCGCGTCCGAGCGGCGCGTTCTGCTCGCCCCCTTCGCCGAATCCGAGCGCCATGGGAATCATGCCGATGATCATCGCGAGGGCGGTCATGAGCACGGGTCGAAAGCGCGTGAAACCCGCCTCGATGGCCGCCTCCACAGCGTTGGCATGCTCGGCAAGCCGCTCTTTGGCGAACGACACGATCAAAATGCTGTTGGCGGTGGCGACGCCCATGCACATGATCGAGCCCATCAACGCCGGCACGCTGAGCGTGGTATGAGTGATAAACAGGAAGATGATGATGCCGGCCAGGGCGGCGGGCAGAGCGGTAATGATGATAAAAGGATCGAGCCAGGACTGAAAATTGACAACGATCAGCAGGTAGACCAGGACGATGGCGAAGCCGAGGCCGGCCAATAAACCAACATAGGACGTCCGCATCGTGGCGAGCTGTCCCCGAATCGTGATGAAGCTACCGCGGGGGCAATAATTTTGTGTTGGCATCGACGATCCGCGTGATTTCACGACCGACGGCGCCGAGGTCCCGGTCCTGACGGAGGCGTAAATGTCGACGACGCGCCGGATGTTGTAGTGATTCAAGACCGCCATTTCATTGGACCGCGTGATCGAAGCGACGTCGGCCAGGATCTCGGGACGGGTCATGTTCGCCGAAGTGATGGGCATACTTTGGAGATCTTGAAGCGACTGAATCCGGTATTGGGGCGTCTGGGTCGCCAGGTTGTAGTTGACGCCATTTTGCCAATTCAGGAAAAAGGTCGGCGTGGTCTGAAAGCTGCCGCTCAGCGACACCAACAGGCTGGTAGCGATGTCTCGCTGGGTGAAGCCTCCTCCGGCTGCCTTCGTTCGATCCACTGCCACATTGAACGTCGGGTAATCGAAATTTTGCTGGATGCGGGCGTCGGCGACGCCGGGCACCTGGCGAATCTCGCTCAGGATCTTGTCGGCGATCTGACGATTGTTTTGGATATCGGCTCCTTCGATCTGAATATCGATCGGCGCCGGCAAGCCAAAGTTCAGAATTTGGGTGACGATATCCGCGGGTAAGAAATAAAAGGTGTTGCCGGGGAACTCAGCCGCCAGCCTCTTGCGCAACTCCCGGACATAGTTGGCCGCGGGCCGATGATTCTCTTTGAGGGACACTAGGATGTCCGCATCGGCCGCGCCGATCAGGCCGGAGGTGCTGTGCATGAAATTGATGGTGCTGTAAGGCAGCCCGATGTTGTCGAGAATGTTGTCCAGTTCCTGAGGCGGAACGACACGACGGATCGAGCTTTCGACGAGATCGGCAAGCCGCGCGGTTTCTTCAATGCGCGTACCGGTCTTGGCGCGCACATGGAGCATAAACTGCCCGCTGTCGGTGTCAGGAAAAAGTTTTCACCCAGCCAGGGCACGAGGGCCCAGGCGGAAAGACAGAGCAGGAGAAATACCGGAACGAAGCTGAAGCCGGCGGTGGATTAACGTGGTGAGCAGGCGTTGGTAGGAATGGCGAAGACGCTCAAAGCCGCGCTCGAAGGAATCCTGAAACCGGATGAAGGGATTGCGTGAAGCAGCAGCATGATGGTCTTTCGCTTTGAGCAGGTACAGCGCCAAGGTAGGCACAAGCGTTCGGGACAGGAAATACGACGCGAGCATGGCGAAGACCACCGCCTCGGCTAGAGGCACGAAGAGATAACGGGCGACACCGCTCAAAAGAACATCGGCAAAACACGATGCAGATGCACAAGGTCGACACGAGGGCGGGAACGGCGATTTGCGAAGCGCCGTCGAGAATCGCCTGCTTGGTTTCCTTACCCTGATCCAGATTCCGGTTGGTGTTCTCGATCTCCACCGGTGGCGTCATCCACTAGCATGCCCACCGCGAGGGCGAGCCCGCCAAGCGTCATGATATTGATCGTTTCTCCTAAAAGCTCAGGACGATGATCGAGGTCAGAATAGACAGCGGAATTGAAACTGCAATAATCACGGTGCTGCGCCAGCTCCCCAGGAAGATCAGGACCATCAAACCCGTGAGACAGGCGGCGATGACGGCCTCGCGGACTACCCCGCTGATGGCTGCGCGGACGAAAATGGATTGGTCGGCGAGGGGCTGAATCTTCAGCGCCGCGGGCAAGGTTGCGGCGACGCGCGGTAGCAGGTCGCGGATGCCTTTGACGACGTCTAGTGTGGACGCGTTGCCCGCCTTGAGCACAGTCAACGATCACGCCGCGCAGGCCATCGTGCCGGACGACGTTAGTCTGCGGGGCGAAGCTATTGCTGCACATGGGCGACATCGCGGAGATAAATCGTCGAGTTCCCCACCTGCTTGACCGGCAAGTCGTTCAGTTCCTGCACTATCCTCGGCGCGCCGTTAAGAGTGACATCATACTCGAATTGGCCGATCTTGGCGGTGCCGGAAGGCAACACGAGGTTCTGCAGGTTCACGGCGTTCACCACGTCGGTGGCCGACAGGCCTTTCGATTGGAGCAACGCAGGATTTAAATCGATCATCACTTGGGTTTGTTTGCCGCCGTAAGGGTAAGGTATCGCCGCGCCGGGAACGGTGACGAGTTGGGTTCTCAAAAATTCAAGCCAAGGTCGTTCAACTGCTGTTCGGAGAGGCCTTCTCCTGAAAGCGCGAGCTGAATAATCGGCACGGTCGAAGCGCTAAAGTTGAGGATGATCGGGGGCTGGGCGCCGGCGGGCAACTGGCGCAGAGCGACCTGAGATATAGCCGTTATCTGGGCGTTGGCGGTATCGAGACTCGCATTGGGCTGGAGAAAGATTTTGATAATCGATTGGCCGTTGATGGTGGTCGATTCGATGTGCTCGATGTTGTCGACAGTGGTGGTGAGAATGCGCTCGAAGCCGGTCGTGAACCGGCCTTCCATCTCTTCAGGATTCAGTCCGGTGAATTGCCAGGCGACAGCGACCACCGGAATATTGATGTTCGGAAAGATGTCCGTTGGCGTGCGCATGATTATGACCGGGCTGGCCAGCAGAGATCAGCAGTGCCAGAACGATAAAGGTATACGGCCGATTGAGAGCGAGTCTAACTATCCACATATTGCGGTTACCTCAGTGATTCATCGTTGGACGGAGATCCAACTCCTTCTTGTTGGTAAAGGTTGTATGGGCAAGCGATGTGCCAAACTGGATGAACGTCCAAAAACACCTATAACCAGCAAAACTCAGGCGAGTTTCAGACCGCCCTCAGTTACGAATGAATTTGCGATCCCAGATAAAAAACAGTGTCGACCTATCGACAGGTGCCGAAATAAAGGCATCTATCAGGAAGTACCGTAACCGTCCGTGCTATATCCCCCCGCGGTGTCACATCTCCCAAGCCAAGGGTAAAGAAGGTGGTGCCGCTCAGGTACAGGTCCGTACCAAAAGTTAATAGTTTCCTTGCGTACATTGATTGGCGAGCCCATCGCCCAATGCAAGAGCGCAAAGCCAAGAATCAGGCTCAGTGCCCAGGCCCCAAAGAGCAATAGCAACGAGAGCGGTCCAAAGAAGCTGAGAAAGGATTCTCGCTGGTTGCCCGCAGGCACGTGGCGCGCCAGTGCCGACCAAGGTTTGCGCGACGATCTTTCCGTCGCGCATCACGAACGTATCGGCGGCCAACCGAGCATTATAGGTTTCGAATTACACGAGGGAACCAGAGCAATGCATATGCCACACCAGATCAATGGCCGGAAAGTCTAAAAATGTGAGAAAAGAGAAGAGACTCAGATGTAAGCAGCTGGTCTCGAACGGATTGTGACTAAGATCCCTTGACGACTTATCGGCAGGTGTGAAATGTGGACTTTATTGGCGAAATGTCGTGGGTCCAGGACTCCTGCGAAGGGAGCTCTTCCACGCTTGGAACCGTTCTGCTTAAAAGGAGTCTGTTAAATCGTGATCGTAGGCTAGGCTGTTCACCACGGCAATCCAATTCCTAAGTATTTGCTAAGTCATTTTAATTAGGCGACAACCTCGGGGGAAGCAACGCATCAAGGGGAGAGCAAGGATTTGCAGTCGCCCCGGACTGAGCTTCGGAATGAGGACTAAATTGGCACAATGAATCATCTGCTCGCATGTCTCAATCATCGTAGTCCCGACCCTATCAGCGCCCGCGAGCAGCATAATGTTACGACGTTATTCTGAATTTTTACATTACTTCCAACCACGCCATTCGATGCACGAAGACATTCCTGACCGAACTTATCGTTCAGGCCGAGTCCGTGCGCTTCATCGCGATACAGAAATCGTCGCGCTTTTCACAACGATCAGCGAATGTATGATTGCAAGACACCGCAGTTCTCCGCGCTACATCACCTACCGACGGGTGCCTCGAGTCGATCGAATCGGATTCGCGCTCCGTGGCGGCACATGGTTGGGAATCAGCAACGTCAGGACAAGACAGACGAAGTTAATCACCATCATCGCCAGCACCACGTTCTCCATCGCCCCGACGCCGCGTGCGGAGCGGTCGTAGCCTTCCAGGGGCCAGAGCGCGTGACCGAGGACTCGAGGATCAGCCCGAGCCAAGGGCTGCGGCAAACGGCGCACCGAGTTGTCGGAGCGTGACCGCGGCGCTCGAGGCGTCTCCCGTCCGATCGCGAGGGATATCCTGGAGCGTGGCGGTGTTGAGCTGCGCACTGGAGAGCCCTGCCCCGAGGCCGAACAGCGAAAACGGACCGGCAAGCTCCCCGGAGGCCCAGGGCCGGTGCGACAATCCACCAAAGCCAGAGAAGGCCTGCCCCTTGCAGGAGTAGACCCACCAGCACGATCCGCTGCACGCCGAGTGCGGTTGGCCAGCCATCCGCCAAGCGGCGCGGCAATCGTGCCGAACAGGGCGAATGGCGCGGACACCAGCCCGGCCTGGAGCGCCTTCAGATGCCCTCGAAAATCTGCAGGAACAACGTCACGATGTAGTTCACCGCAAACTGGGCGAGGAACCGCAGCATACCCACGATGCCGCCCCCAGCGGAAACTCGCATAGCGGAAGAGGGTCACGTCGAAGAGCGGCTCGCGCCGACGGCGCGCGAGGACAGTTCGCGCCGGGCGAAGACGGCCAGGAGCAGACATCCCAGGCCCAAGGCTAGGCGGTGCGGCGCGAGACCGGGAGCGGTGCGGCCCAGCCGAAGAGCACCAGCGGCTGCTTCACGGTCCACCAACCCAGCGACTCGCCCCTGGATGAGTGCAAAGATGATCAGGGCCAAGCCGACGAGGCTTTGCACGGCGCCCATGTAGTCTCGAGCTGCGCCGCCGCTCCACGTGCTCCTCATCACTGGCACGTAACGCCACGCACCCTGCCGCGAGGACGCAGATCGGTAGGTTCACGTAAAATGCCCATCGCCAGCTGACGTACTCCGCGCAGAGCCCGCCAAGCATGTAGCCGAGGCCTACGCCGACCGCGGCAGTCAGGCCGTTGATGCCGTAGGCGACCGCCCGGTCGCGTTCGGTGAACAGCAAGGCGATTAGCGCGATGGCCGCCGGATTCAGCATGGCCGCACCCAGCCCTTGCAAGGCCCGCATGGCGATCAGCCAGTTCGATGGTCGACGACCAGCCGACGAGTGTCGAACCGAGCGCGAACGTGAGGTTGCCGAGGATGAACATGCGCCGGTGCCCGAACATAGCGCCCAGTTTTCCCACAGAAGCATCGTGGCGCCAAAGACCAGGGCGTAGGCCGAAGTCGCCCACTGACCGCTTCCAGCGAGGCATGAAAGTATTGCTCAATGGTCGGCGTGACCACGACCATGACCGAGTTGTCGATCACGCCAGTCAGCGCCGAGAACGTGAGGAACGCCAGGGCGATCCAGCGGTCGGACGTAGCAGTGGGTGTGGAGCTCTCGTTATTCAAAGCACTTGCACCTCAATGTCTCCATAATGTCTCCTATGGTGCACAGAGTGGCGAAGCCGTGCTAACAAGCCTGGCCCTGCAATCTGCTGACCTGTGCGAATCAGAATGCTGCGTACAACGCTCATTAGGTTGCGGATCTCTCCCACAGGCGGATGGCTTCGCTCAGATGATCGAGGCGTAGCGAACCTCGGTCATCATGCCCGTCATCATGTGGTAGAGATTGTGGCAGTGAAACGCCCAGCGGCCGGGATTGTCGGCGTCAAAGGCGATGGTGACGCTGCCCATTGGCCGAACCAGGACGGTCCTCCTCTCAATGGCGGTTTCCCGTTATGTGCAGTCCCCATAGCCACCCGGCATCACGGCGAATACTGGACCAACCCCCACCGATATCCAATAACGAATCTCTCCGGACTAGCCCTGTCCGCTTCCGGCCAGTTCATGAACGATGTCATTCACAAACGACCTGGCATCGCCGAAGAGCATCAGCGTCTTGTCGAGAGTAATAGAGCGGATTGTCGATGCCGGCGAAGCCCGGATTCATGCTGCGCTTGATGACCTTTAGTCCAGCGCGCGGATCCGCCGAACAGCGCATCGAAGCGATGAAAATAAGCGGGATGCTCTTTAATGTGCGCCTCTAAGGTCACGAAGTTCTCGTTGATAAAAGAAACCAGCCGGCCTGTACTTACCGGAGCCGATGAACCGTCAGTCACAAAGTACCGCTGGGATCGTGAACGAAAATCTCAATTGGTAGAGGATGATTGATTACGTAGCTGCCGTAGTTCTGGTCATGCTTGTCAGGCTGGACGCTGCCGTTCGCATCTTTGGCACGGGCCAGCAGGGTGTATTGGCCCGGCTTCCTCGGCGTAAGCCAATCAAATTTCCAGCGTCGCCACGCGTACCGTTGAACCGGATCGAGAAAATTGCGCTTCGGCCCAGGTCTGGCCACCGTCGGTGCTCACCGCGATCTCAGTTACGTCAGTCTCGCCTGCCCATGCAGCGCCGAAAACCGTGTATATCCTGGTTCGGCACAAGCGTTTCGTAAACACGTGGCCGGGCGATGGCGGACTTCAGCTTCATTTCTGCCAACGCGCCGCCGCACGGGCTTTCCATCCAGAATAATCCCAATAGCCGTAGTCCGATGTCTGCCAGTAACCCTGAAACGGCTCTCGTACCGCGTGGATGCGCGTCAGCCATTTGACGGAAGCCATGCCATAATGACCGGGGACAATCGGCGCGCACCGGGTATCCATGGTCGCCGCGAAAGATCACGGCCATTCATCTGGTACGCAATCAGTACTTCCCGCTGCATTGCCTTGTCCCGGGGCACGCTACGGGCATACGAGATCGGACCCGGAGGTACAGGCTCTTCTGCCGGCGTGCCGCGATCAGCTCCTTCGAGCACGATTTCGCAAGCATCGTCTTCCACGCCGGCGCGCTCCAGCAAAGCTCGCAGAGGCACACCGGTCCATTCTGCGTTGCCGACGGCGCCGAGCTCCCATTGTGCTCCTCGCGCCTGTGGGACAAGAAAGACCCGACTATTACCTGCGCACTCCAAAGTGGCGACCCGCGTCTCGGACGGCATCTCGCGCAACTCCTTGTAGCTCAGCGACAACCGGCTTCCTGACGGCGCCATCGATGCTGCAGTTGATAAGACGGCGAGATCTAACTTCGGTGCCGGGAAATGACTGCGTATGTAGAACAGCTCCATCGGAGTGAGAGTACGAGTCGACCTGATCGAAGGGCAGTCTCCAGATTGGTCGGCTCCTTCTGTCGAATGATCAGGCCCACTGAAGAGGATTGACCAGCTTTGTTGATCTCGCCGCTGATGTACTGCTTGTTAGAATCTTCCATCATGATCTCCTATCGGCGCCATGTCTGGCATGTAGCCAAACCAGTCTTCAGCACAATGCTTCCCTTCAACGACCATGAGAAGCGCAAAGCTCATACCAAAGCCGGTGCCCGGCCGGACTGTACGCAAGTCGCTGAGCTTCTGATGGGGGCGGCCAGTTCTTTTTCCTGATCACTTGCCATAGGGAATCAGTGCAAATTCTGCTGGATGTAGACCAGATACACCGCCAGAGCGAGGCCGAACACTACGGTAAAAATGGCCACGAGATCGATGAGGGAGCCAGCCGGTTCTGAATCTCTGGGATTCGAGTTGTGCGCGTGTGTGCCAATAGCGGTTCAAACCAGCAAACGCCAGAACAATGCCAGTAACGATCGCCACCACTCCGAACCATACCGACAGACCCCCAGTGCGCTGCGGATGACCCTTGCGCTTCCGCGAACTCCCGAATGGCGATAGCGAAGCGTCCGATCGCAAAACCAAATATGACCACCGCCAGGCCCGTGCGCACCCAGGCAAGAAACGTGCGCTCATTCGCCAGGTGATCGCGAGCCCGCGTCGAATTATCCGGTTGTGTCATTTCTAACTACTCAGTCACTTCACAAAGATTCTATGTTCAGCAGCTTGGTGAAAATCCTAGCCGGCCAAAGAAAGTTGATATTCGAGAAGATCCTCTTGTCCTTGCTCTTAGACCTCTCTCAGGCAACACTCGACCCTGTAGATACGCAGCGCCTGCTCGAGACCTTGAGTCGCTGCCCGAGTCCACACAGTTGCCAACGTTAGAAGCCCGCCCGACAATAGTAAGTCGATAGATTTCATTTTTTCCTTTTGGAAAAAGGCAAGGACTATGCCAACGAGCTAACGGACGCAGCGGGCATACGACTAACGTGAGATAAAAGAAATTTGAGGTTTAGGATCGGAAAGGCGATGCGCGCGGCGCCGAATCGGCGGCTAAATTGGTGTCGAAGTATCGAACCGTGTCTGCATTTCGACACTACGGCAAACCTCATGCGCGGCGGCGTTCGGTTAGCAGATATTTTCAACAGCCGCGACGTGTCGGGATATCGACGAACGACGAAATATCAGCTGCGTGATCGAAAGAGCGACTGCCATCATCATTAGAGTTGTGGCTTGCGTCGCGGCCCACCCGAAAATTATTAGAGGTAGGAAAATTTTACTTCCGTCTCCAGCCGGGCAGTTAAGTCTATATCAACGTGGGCGCTCGGAATTTTGATCCTCATACGTGTAACTTCGGATCGAATCGATTCTCGACTCTTAACTTTGCTCCTCTCCAATCATCCGACGGCAAGACAGCTTGCAGTTCGTTGATATGTTGCGTGAAGCGACGCTCGCCTTCTTCTTTGCTCCCAGTCGCTGAGCGCTAGCACGAGACATAGTTAGCGATTTCGTTAACACTGCAATCCGCAATCGAAGGATTGAACCGGTCTTTTCAGTCTCAACTTGTTGAACCGCGAAGCGAGTCAAGGCCCGACCGCCTGCCGCGAGCGCAAACCGCAAGTTGCCGTAGCATGCTACGTTCTTGGCTCGGTTCGCTTGATGGCGAAATTCTCGTTTTCGTCGCTCCAGAGGAAGTCTCTTCAGACGCGAAAGACGTTTTGCCGGACGCTCAAACTGCTGACAAGAAACAGAGCTATCAAAATTGAGATCGCACGGTACATTTGCTTCTACTCCTCTTGTCACGATGGAAGGGGCAACGATCATTCCAGCGATCCCGCTCGGGATCGAACGTGATGCGTTTAGAGTATTGGGCAGCCGACGTCGCTTGCCTTCGGAAGAACAAACTCTCCGCCTCATAAATAAGACCACCAAGTGCGAATAGACGCGTTCACTTCGGAATAAGTTCATTGGCCGTGGCTGCTGTCGGGGCGGAGTAAGACAAAACAGTCTGCGCAAACGTCGAGAAGCCTCCGCAAGAACGTTGCAATGTAATGGAGCCAAAGAGAAACAGGATCCAAGTTTCGAGGAAGCCTCGATACCTGTCGAGAGGCGCGTCGAAATGTCGACACTTCTCTCCAGCTGTCGCTGACTTCCCAGCAGTCGAAATTCTTCCTACATTCAATCAGTGAAACAAAAGGAGAATTGTATGAAAACCAAAGTGCGACAGAGTGAGGCGACAATGTGTAGCAAGTGGGCACTTTGTTGCTCACTTGAGCAGAATCTTTTTCATCTCTAGTCATTCTAGTTTCCCAACGATGCTCGGCCCAAACCGACTTTGGCAGATCTCTTTGCCTACGAGTACAAATTGAGAAGGGCAATAGTGACATGGCGAAGAAAAAGTATCAGAAGCAAGAAGAATACGAGAATGACTACACAACAACTACCAAAGCAATCAGATTCTCGCAGATGCTCCTCATGGCATGGATCTCCTAAACCGCCCAGGGCTGAACAAAGCGGCACAGCGTTCACGGAGGACGAAACGGAGCAAGCTTGGCTTGCACGGACTTCTGCCGCCACATGTCGAGAGCAGCAGATGGCGTGCAAAGTTCAGCCGCCCGATTATCTTTCCTTTTTCCAATCCGACGGCAAAATCGGAAGCGAACGCTGACGATTTGATTCGATGGACGGATGGACGCGCGCTTGTGGCGACGGGTTCGCCTTTTGCGCCCGCCATCGACGGCCATGAGATTGAGAGCCTCGATGTCTTGGTCGACAACGACTATGTCCACGGCGATCACGCCGACGAGCATCGTCAAGCACGATCAGGCCGTAGTCGAACTCCACTCGGGCGCTACCGCCAAGAACTGCATGCGGTTCGACAACCGTTATTGCTGGGGTCGTCTATTTCCGCGACAACGCGATCGCACACGTCCGCGCCTATATCGACTCCGCAATGGTCGCCCGGTTGGTCGAGGAGAATTCGATCGCTGATGCGCGTGACCGCGCGTCGATCCCACAACCTGACGGACGCAATCGAGAGCCTGCCATCAGGCCTCCATCGTCCAAAACACAAGGAGCATCACGACATTCTTTAGTGATGCGGCATAGGAGGAAATAATGACCACCCTTTGATCATCCAAGAGACCATGCTTCGGCTCGTGCGGCGAACATGATCTGCAGGAGCGGTACGGCAACCGGAAACGAGCCGAAGCCTTTTACAAGAATCAGATGCTCAGCTATCTCAACCCGCAGATGCGCACCTTCATCGCCCGCCAGGAGATGTTCTTCCTCTCCACCGCCGACGGTCATGGCGAATGCGACGTCAGCTTCCGGGCCGGGGAGGCGGGTTTCGTCCACGTCCTCAACGAGAAGATCCTGGTCTACCCGGAGTACCGCGGCAACGGGGTCATGGCCAGCCTGGGCAACATCGCCGAGAACTCCCACGCGGGCCTGCTCTTCGTCGACTTCATGCGGGATAAGATCGGGCTGCACGTCAACGGCGCGGCCCGGATCTTCTCGAACGAGGAGCTGTTGGCCTGCCCCGATTTCTCCGCCGCCCTGCGAGCAGATATCGCTGAGACGGGCGGGCGCCGGCCCGAGCTGTGGGTGCTGGTTACGGTCGAAGAGGCGTACATCCACTGTTCCAAGCACATCCCCGTATGGACAAAGTCGGGGAGGAAGTGCGCCAGTGGGGCACCGATGACGTGCGCGCCAAAGGCGGTGACTATTTTCAGGCCAAATCTGCGCCCCGGAGGATATGATGACCACCCCGTTGATCACCCAAGAGACGACCAAGGGCCAGGCGATCTGCCCCTACTGCGGGGTGGGCTGTCGGCTCTTGATGGAGTCGGCCAACGGCGAGCTGATCCGTGTCAGGGGCGTGGCCGATGCGCCTGCCAACCTGGGGGCCATCTGCGCCAAGGGCGCGACCCCTGCCCGAGGTGATCCACACGCCCGACCGCCTGATGCAACCCCACGTGCGCCCGGCGCGCGGCAAGGAACTCCGGCCGATGAGGTGGGAGTGACGCGCTCGGCTGGACGGCGGCGCGGTTCCGGGAGATCATCGACCGGCACGGCCCGGACGCGGTGGCCTTCTATGGCAGCGGCCAGCTCGACAGCGAGGCGAGCTATCTGGCCGTCAAGCTGTTCAAGGGGTCGATCGGCACGAACAACACCGACTCCAACAGCCGGCTCTGCATGGCATCGGCCGTGACGGGCTACCAAACGAGCCTCGGCGCCGACGGCCCGCCGTGCTGCTACGCCGACATCGACCTGAGCTGATTGCCTGGTCGTCTGGGGGAGCAACATGGCGGAAGCCTTCCCGGTGACCTTCAACCGGGTCAAGGCCCACCTCAAGGCGAACCCCGGCGTCGAGCTGATCGTGGTCGATCCCCGGCGGACGGACACCGCCAAGTACGCCACGCTCTACGTCCCCGTAGCCCCGGCGGTGACATCCCGCTGATGAACGCCGTCGGCCGGCTCCTGCTCGAGCGCGGCGCCGTGGATCACGACTTCGTCGCGGCGCACACCGAGGGCTTCGGGGCCTACCGCGATTTCCTCCTTCACGCCGACTGGGAGGGGCTGGTCTCGGCCGCGGGCGTCCCGGAGGTGCCCATCCGGGCGCTGGCTGACCGGGTCGCACGCTCGCGCGCGCTGCTGACGTTCTACTGCCAGGGGTTGAACCAGAGCACCGTCGGCATGTGGAAGAACAACAGCATCATCAACCTCCACCTCCTGACCGGGCAGATCGGCAAGCCGGGTGCGGGGCCGTTCAGCCTGACCGGCCAGCCGAACGCGATGGGGGCCGCGAAGCCGGGCTGCTGGCGCAGCAGCTGCCGGGTTACCGGTTCTGCGAGGACCCCGGGCACCGCGCCGAGGTTGAGGCGTACTGGGACGCCCCGCGGGGACAGTCTCGACGAGGCCGGGCTTGACGGCCGTCGAGATGTCCCGGGCGCTGGAAGCGGGGCGGCTCAAGGCGATCTGGATCGCGGCGACCAATCCCGCGGTCAGCCTCCCCGACCTGCATCAGGTCCAGCGCGCCCTGTCCGGGGCCGAACTGCTCGTCGTCCAGGACCCTTACCGCCCGACCGAGACGACGCAGTCTCGCGGACGTCCTGCTCCCGGTGGCGCAGTGGGCCGAGAAGACGGGCACCATGACCAGCAGCGAGCGGCTCGTCTCCTTCAGCGAGCAGGTCCTCAAGCCGCCCGGCGTGGCCCTGCCCGACTGGCAGATCCTGGCCCGGTTCGGCCAGGCGATGGGCTTCTCCGGGTTCCAGTTCGAGGACTCGGGCGCGGTCTGGGACGAGTTCATCGGGCTGACCGCCGGCCGGCCCTGCGACATGGCGGGGATGACGTCCGAGCGGCTCCGGCGCGAGCGACACCTGCGCTGGCCCTGCCCGAGCGTCGACCATCCGGGGACCGAGCGGCTCTATCTCGACCGAAAGTTTCCGACCCCTAATGGCCGCGCCCGCTTCCACGCGCGGCTGCATCGGCCCCCCGCGAGACCACCGACCACGAGTTCCCGCTGGTCCTGACGACCGGACGGCTGTATGCCCACTGGCACACCCTGACCTGCACAGGCAAGTCGCCCAAGCTGGTCCGGGTCGAGCCGTCGGCGTTTGTCGAGGTCCACCCCGACGACGCGGCCGAGGTCGGCCTGGCCGCGGGGCAATGGGCCGAGCTGAGCAGCCGTCGCGGCCTGATCCGCCTCCCGGTCAAGATCAACCCGGGATTGTCGCGGGGCGTCGTCTTCGTCCCGTTCCACTGGGGCGACCAGCAGGGGAGAACGTGGCGGCGAATTACTTGACGAACCCGGCGATCGGCCGGATCGCCAAGCAGCCCGAGTTCAAGTACTTGCGCCGTCCGGCTGGCCCCGGCCCCCGACGCGCCGGAGCCCGCGCCGGACTTCGCGCGAGACGACGACGGCGGGACAAGCCGCACAAGGCTGTCGTCGTCGAAGCGTCGCCACGCCCGGCGCCGGGAACCACCTCCCCGGGTGAGCCGACCCCGCTACCGTGCCGAGCTGATCCGCAGACACCTGTCTCAAAGAAAGATAAAGATGAAGAACGAAGAGAATCCATTGTCATCGCTCTCCCGGTCCTCTCCGCGAGGATGAGGAAGACGAAAGGCCCGCAAACGCCTGGGGGCCCGGGTGGAGGCCGTCGTGGCCTCGCGCCGCGATTGCGTCCCGAAACCCGAGCTGGGAGCCAGTCCGATGGACCTCCGGGAATTCCGCCGCGCCGGCCACCTGCCGACACTCCTCTGTGCCTTCCTGTAACTTCACGATCAGCTGCATGGCCTGGATGATGGTCGGGGCCCTGGCCAACTCGATCATCCCCGACCTCGGGCAGCTCTCCGACTCGCGGAAGGGCCTGATGGTCGCGGTCCCCGTAGCTCGGCGGGGCGCTGCTGCGGCTGGTCCTCGGCCCGCTGGCCGACCACATCGGCGCGAAGAAGACGGCGCTGATCGGGCTGGCGCTGACGCTCGTGCCGCTCCTGATGGGCTGGCTCTGGCCGAACAGTTACCTGGAGGTCCTGCTGGTCGGCCTTTTGCTGGGCGTGGCGGGGCGAGCTTCGCCGCGGCGCTGCCCATGGCGAGCCGCTGGTATCCGCCGCAATACCAGGGGCTGGTCCTGGGGATCGCCGGGCGCGGGCAACGTCGGCACGGCCCTGGCCAGCCTTCTGGGCCCCTGGCGGCGTCGTCCTGGGGCTGGCATGCGGCGTTCGGCATCGCGCTGGTCCCGGTGCTCGCGACCCTGGCCCTGGTCGCGTTCCTGGCCGAGGACAAGTCCGATGCAGCCCGCGGCGAAGACGCTCGCCGACTACGCGGCGGTGTTGAAGATCGCCGACGCCGGATGGTTCTGCTTCTTCTATGCGATCACCTTCGGCGGCTTCGTGGGGCTGGTGAGCTTCCTGGGCATCTTCTTCCATGACCAGTACGCGCTGACGAAGGTCCAGGCCGGGGCCTCGCCACGCTCTGCGCCCTCGACCGGCTCGATGATCCGCCCCTGGGCGGCTACCTGTCGGATCGGTTCGGCGGCATCCGGGTGCTGACCTGGCTCTATCTCGGCGTCGCGGCGGCGATGGCGGGCGTGTCGGCTCCTGCCCGCGCTGGGCCCCTGCACCCTACTGCTCGTGACGGGCATGACGCTGCTGGGGATGGGTAACGGCGCCGTATTCCAGCTGGTCGCCCAGCGGTTCCCCAGAGGAGATCGGCGTGATCACCGGGCTCGTTGGGGCCGCGGGGGCTCGGGGATTCGTGCTGCCGAACGCCCTCGGCAGCCTAAGGCAGTTGACCCAGAGCTACGGCGGCGGATTCCTGGCGTTCGCGCTGGTCGGAGCGTCGGGCGCGGTCGCGCTGTTCTTCGTCGGCAGGACGTGGGAGGGCACGTTTCTTGGGAAAAGGTGGGGTCGCGGCGGTCCAGTCGTCAGGATGACACTGCCCGGGCAACCCGAGGCGTCACCGGGGGCGAGATTCCATGCAAATGTACGTTGCGACGAAACGCGATGGATCGTGGCAGGCCGATGGAAATACTCAACGCCCGGAGCGCTGACGTGTGAACGACAACTCTTCTGGGACGACTTTGAGCTCGCTGCCCGCAGAGGCTCAACGCCAGGTGACCGACCTCGTCGCATCTCTCAAGCAGCGTCATCAACTATAGAAGGGGCGAGCGTCGTAGATCGACGATCGAAGGAATTCGAGCCTTGCCGTCAGGCGAAATGGAGAAGACAGTATGTGGCATGAAAGCAGGGCTGGACCGCGGTCCTGGTTGCATCAACGGCAGCAGATATGAGCACTCACGCACTCGGCGGGATAACGGCGGTCATCCCATCTTCACCTCAAAGGCCTCGAATGTTAATGGAGTCAAAGAGCGGCTTCGTTCAAGTGTCGTGCAAAGTTTCGACACTGTCGAGAGGCGCGTCGAAATGTCGACACTTTCTCCGGTGATCGCGATCTCCAGCAGTCTCAAACTTTTCCTGAATTCAATCAGTTGCCAACGATCTCGGTTCAAACCCGGCTTTGCAGGTCAAATGCATTACCCTGTAGTCTGGAAGGAGACTCTATGTCAAAAGAAGCGCAAGAGAATGATCGACGGACGGCGGACGCCCGGTGGGAGACAATCAGAATTCGCTCACGGTGGGTCCGCGCGGTCCGGTGGTTTTTGAAGATTATCCTGCTGTTTCGAAAAAGATGGCGCATTTCAACCGCGGAGCGCATTCCGGAGCGCATCGTTCACGCGAAGGGGTCGGGCGCCCACGGCTATTTCGTCTGCAACGAGCCAGATATCGCCAAATACACGACCGCGAAGCTGTTTTCCGCGGTGGGCAAGAAGACGCCGACGTTTCATGCGCTTTTCGACCGTCGGCGGCGAGAAGGGCTCGGCGGACACCGAACGCGATCCGCGCGGCTTCGCGCTGAAGTTCTACACCGAAGAAGGCAACTGGGACATGACCGGCAACAACACGCCGGTTTTCTTTATTCGCGATCCGCTTGAAGTTCGGCGACTTTCATCCACACGCAGAAGCGCGATCCGGAAACCAACCTGAAATCGCCCACGATGATGTGGGATTTCTGGTCGCTCTCCCCGGAGTCGCTTGCACCAGGTGACGATTCTTTTCTCCGACCGGGGCACGCCGGACGGCTACCGGCACATGGACGGTTACAGCAGCCACACCTTCAGCCTGATCAACAGCAAGAACGCAACTTTTTTACGTGAAGTGGCACTTCAAGACCAAGCAGGGCATCAAGAACTTCAACCGGCGAACGAGCCGAAGAATTGAGCGGCAAAGATCCGGATTACGCGCAACGCGATCTGTTCAACGCCATCGCGAAGGGTGACTTTCCGAAGTGGCGCGTCTGCATCCAGATCATGCCGGAGAACGAAGCGGACACGTATCACATCAATCCGTTCGACCTGACCAAGGTCTGGCCGCACAAGGATTATCCGCTGCAGTCGAAGTCGGCGAGACTGGTCCTTGACCGCAATCCCGTGAACTACTTTGCGGAGGTCGAGCAGGCGGCCTTCGAACCGACGGAACATCGTGCCGGGCATGGGCTTCTCGCCGGACAAGATGCTTGCAGGCACGGCTGCTCTCCTATCCGGACGCGCACCGTTATCGCCTCGGGCGTGAACTACGACACGCTGCCGGTCAACAAGCCGCAGTGCCCGGTTCACACCTTACAATCGCGACGGCTTTATGCGCTTCGATGGAAACTCCGGCTCGGAGGTGAACTACGAGCCCAATAGCTTCAATGGCCCCACCGAGGATCCCGCCTACCGCGAGCGTCCCCGGACCATCACGGGCTCGGTAGATCGCCACAATCACCGACTTGACAGCGATTACTACACGCAGCCCGGCAACCTCTTCCGCTTGATGCCTCCGGGGCCCGCGAGCGCCTGATCGGCAACATCGTGGCCAGCATGAAGTCGGTGCCGCAGCGCATTCAGGAGCTGCAGGTCCAGCACTTCTACAAGGCGGACCCCGCCTACGGGACCGGTGTAGCAAGAGGACTCTGGCCTCAATTCTAATGAATCTAATTCCACACAGTCTCGATGCGGCAGCCGCGCACACATAGTGTCCAAAACGAGAAACCCATGCGGCAGCGAGAAATCATCAGGACTACTTTGGGAGAGCTCATCGTTGCAGTGACGGACGAGGTCATGCCCATCATCCGGGATCCGTCGGGACTGTACAGGGTGGTGTCCTATATCCTGTCTCGATCTTTTAGCCCACCATCAGGTGCGCGTTTCCAAGCAAGTACATATGAAAATGAGATAAGTATGAAAGTGATATATTTTCTGGCAGGGCTCTCGTTGAGTGTTTTGTTCTCCGCATGCGCAGTCATCCGGGGCGAAGACGACGGTCGATCGAGGAAGAGCAAGCGCTGGTGGCGGGCAACTATCAAACCGCCCTCGGCTATTTTCAGCAAGCCGAACAAGCAGACCCCAACTACATATACGGCGCGGAGCTACGGGAAGGAGTCTTGAGCTATCTGGGCAAAGCCCAATACCTCACGGGAACTATGCACAAGCGCGCCAGACTTTGGAAAGAAACCTTTCCCAGCACAGGACCGACAATTTCGCACGGCTATACCTTGGCCTTACGTTGTATCGTCTAGGGGACCAAAAGGCGGCACTGGCGAATATCCAACGCGGTATGAACGGAATTTACAACTGGCTTAACTACTTAAACGAGAACTTTCGCTTCGAGTTTGGACAATTTTGGGACGAGGGTGGAACAATCCGGGCCGGCATTAAAACCGATCTCGCCATGATCTCCAGCGGCAATGTCGACTGGGCAAAACTTATCGCCGATGGTGAGAGGCTAGGGATCGCCGTTGAACAGGGGGAACAAAACTCCAGGTACAAAGTGTTGGGATCCGACCCGCGATGGAAACGGGGTTGATGAGATGTGGGTTGACTCGAGCTTTCTTGTGCCCCAAGGTGAGCCCGCTGTACACGACATCAGTTCAACCGCGTTGTGCTTGATCGATGGTCTTGGTGCCCGTAAATAGGCACCGCGATTGCCACATGGACATCATGGCATCTGCGATGTATTACCGTCGATGATAAGTAACAGAAGCCAGATACTTTGGAGGAACGAATATGAAGGAAAAATAGCGAGTCCGCTCGCAGGTTCCAGTGGAACTGTCTCGTTGGGCGGTGAACTGACCGTGCGCCGTCTTGGTTTCGGAGCCATGCGTATTACCGGCGACGGAATTTGGGGGCCACCCAAGGACCCCGCTTCGGCGCTCGCGGTTCTTCGCCGTGCCACTGAGCTGGGCGTCAACTTCATAGACACGGCTGACTCATATGGTCCTTACGTCAGCGAAGAATTGATCGCCAAAGCACTGGCGCCTTACCCCAAGGATCTTGTGATCGCGACCAAGGGCGGATGGAATCGCCCGGGACCGGACCAGTGGACCCACGATGCCAGCCCGGAGCACCTGCGCAAAGCTGTCGAAGGCAGCTTAAAGAGGTTGCGCCTGGATCGCATCGACGTCTCACCAATTGCACGTTCCCGATCCCGGTAGTGCCTTTCGACGCGTCTGTGGAAACCCTGGCCGAGTTGCAAGCAGAAGGGAAGATTCGTTTCGTTGCACTGTCCAATGTGACGAAGGAGCACATCGAGCGTGCGCGAAAGATCGTGCCTATCGTCTCGGTCCAAAACCGGTACAGCTTTGCCGATCGTGAATGGGACTATGTCGTAGATTATTGCGAGCGCAATGGGATTGCGTTCATCCCGTGGTCCCCCTGGGATCAGGCAAAGTGGGCGGTATGCTCCTTGAGAGGATTGCGAAGACTCACCAAAAACGCCCAGGCAGGTTGCGCTGGCCTGGCTGCTGAAGCGGTCACCGGTCATGCTGCCGATTCCGGGGACCTCCTCGATTAAACATCTCGAGGAAAATCTGCAGGCCGCTTCCTTGCGATTGACCGACGAAGAATACCGAGAACTAACGGGTGTGACCGAGCTGGCTTCCTGAACGTAGGACCTTTCGGCGTCGTCACCTTAATGGGTGCGTTTTGTGAAGAATCGGAATTTTGCGCGTAAAATTTATCAATCATAGCCGTTATTCAGGAATTTAAAGACCAGATTGAGATCTCAGTGGACGTCATGTTGAAGTTTAGCCAAACTGTCACCTCACTATTAAGGCGAACGTGTCACGTCTTTTCCAACGAGGACTGTAGAAAAATCTCTAAATGACCTTCGACAAAAGTCGAAATTGGGGGTAACCTAGGTGGCCTCCTGCCTGAGATCGTGGCTCAAACGCGAACTACGGAGGTCGTTTCTTTGGTAGATTTTTCGGGTATCCGTCCTTCCATGGTCTCCAACGTCTTGCTATCCATGTCTGCCGTTGGAACGGCGAGTGACCGCCCGCAGACGGGCCAACAGCTCACGCGTCGAGGTGAAGAACCCTGCCGCATCGTCGGGTTGGAAATCGACGCGGTCCTTCTCTACTCCATCTTGAAACAGAATTAAGGTCGGTATCGCTTGAATGCCGTAACGCTCCATGACGGCTGGACTGTCATCCACATTCAACTTGAAGACGTGCGCAGCGCCCGCATATTGCTCGGCGGCGAGCTCAACGATTGGCGCAAGCGTGCGGCACGGTTCGCACCATTCCGCCCAGAAGTCCACCAGCACCGGCGTCCTTGACTCAAACACAACTTGATCGAAATCGTGCTCGTTCACTTCTCTGACAGATTCACTTATCGTCGTCATTCTCGCATGATCTCTTCAATGAGGGCTTTGGTCATGCATCCTTCTCATATAACTCCACTTCCGTCCGATGCATCTCGGCCACGAATGATCTTCCCACCGCGTCAGGTTTCTTTGCTCAATCCGCCAACTCGGACTACGCATAGGCGCAGACGCAGCTTACCGACGTCTTTGAATCTGAAACTGACGCTGTTGGTCTTGTAGCAAGTTCATCTGCTGCTGATGTTGCAAGTCTCTGATCTGCTCCTGCTGGCGAAATTGATTTTGTTCGCGCTGAATTTGATTGCTGCTGCTCGGTTTGGAGACGGTCCAGCCGCTGGTCGTTTTTGAGTTGGTCGAGCTTTCGCTGATTCTCGGTCGAGCTGCTGCTGGCTCCGCGAGTCCCCATTGTCCATCGGCCTGGACTGTAGCTCCTGCTGAAGGTTGTTTAGCTGCTGATCGCGCTGCAATTGTTGGAGTTGGTCCTGTTGCCGCAGGTCTCTGATCTGCTCCTGCTGTCGGGATTGGGTCTGGGTTTCGGTCAGTGGATCAGAGGCTGACAGCACTGTAGACCATCGGCCAAAAGCCTTGAAGTGCGAAAACCAATAAAAGTACGGGCGCAGCGAAGTAACCGCTGTGGTTAGTGTGTCTTTTTTCTCTCTTAGCCATGAATCAAGTCTCCTATGTCGAATTAAATATTTGCTGGGTTTTGCCTGTAACCGGCGCGTTACGGCGCCGGAATACTGGGAGGTTTTTTACTTCCGTCCCATAAGAGCGCTTTGACGATTAGACGAGCGAGCTGAATTCTTTTGCACGGGGACATGTCCAGAGATGAGTGACTTCAACGCAGCTCAATCCGTATTCCTCCATGAGGATAATCGCGGCATCCTGCAAGCGGTTCTCAACCAAAGCTTGGCGGACGTCACCGGGGATCTGCGTATCGGCGATTAGCAAGGGCACAACCGACAAACGTTGCTGATAGGTTTTGCTTTCGTGGGGCCCCGCGGACGCGAGTGGTAGTCGAGTATGAGGCATTGGGCTTTCCATTTGCGCTCTCAATAACCAGTCCATTCCAGTGTGCCGCCAACTGCGGAGATAACGCAGGCGCTCCTCCAACCAGATACGAATAGCGGTGGAGATGCCCTGCCCGCACAAAAACAGATGAGTTGCTACGAGCTCATGTACATTCCTCCTAACTATGCGGTGGGTCTCTGTGGCTCTTTCATGATCTTTTCCCAAGCCTCGGAATTACGTCGCCTTATCAGTCTCTTTTCTTTCCATCGTAGCAGGCCCCTGGCGTACGTACCGAGGACTAAACCCCAGAACCTCATAGATACTCTCAAAGGAAAAACCCCATCGCTGTCCGCTTCGACGATCCACTCCTCCGCTTCGTGGAACAGCCGGCTATTTCTCACATCCTGCGCCAAGAGATTATCTTGGAAGCAGTTAATGGCGTCCTCCAGAATCGCTAACATGAGCCTCTTCTCCGGCTCGGAAGAGAGTTTTTCTGCGCAAGGTTTCAAAATATTGCAGCGACCAAAGCGAGTCGGACTGAACAGCGATCCGATTCTTTCATCCATCGTCAGGCTCGTCCGATCTGTCGTACGACAGTGTTAGCTCTCTCCTCAATGGCTTCAGTCATGAATTTTCTCCTCGCTTGATCGCTTCCACGATCCCTTTGGTCATGCATCCGTCCGCTTCCAGCTCAGCGCCTGTGACGGTACATATCGGCCAACAGACTTTTTCCTTGTTCGTCCACAAACGTCACATCGCAGAGGAGCACCCCAACCGGCCTACTGCCGCCGTGGCCGTCTTTCGCCAGCACTCTTTGCAATAGGTTCAACCCACGGCCCGGCCAGCTTTCCGTCAAGCTCGAAAGTTGTCCTTGTCACGTCGGTTTGAGTTGTGATTTTCAACACGGTTTCACTCTTGACTAAGAGGCTCAAACACCGACTGCCCAGTTTCCGGCTTCATCGGCGCACGCCGCGCATACGGCCATATCCAGGGCATCGCTATAAACGCGGTAGGTGGCCTCTGCGCCGACTCAAGCCTCGTCCGCATTTCATCTTCGAGTCATTCATTGTCGCGGCTTCACGCTATCGATGAAATAGTCCGACCTACCAGACGCGACCGGCGCCGCGGCGCTTTAGAGCCGCAGAGTCGGTCTGTAACTGACAGCGACATAGATCATCACGATCGCGAGCAATAGAAACTCATTCATAAGTTCGTTAGCCTCACTCACTTGTAATGGCAAACTGCCTCGCCATCTCCAACTGATTGAATCTACTAACTATTGATTGCTTGATTCGTGCCCGATTCCAGCAATTGCCGACTTTCGGCAGCATTCCAAAAGGCCAAATTTATGCGCAGAGAGAAAGGTGTCCCACGCCGTACGCCCGCGCTAATTTGCGACCGATCCACTTACTATTGTCGGCCGTGCTTCTTTCAGCGGCTGTCCCGGCTCATTGAATGCGTATCCCGAGGCGTCCGTTGGATCCCAGGGCTCAGGTGCGTGCCAATGATCTCTATTCCACCTTTTCCCAAGTCTTGTCCGGTTCATACACGCTAAGGGTTTTTTGCTAAGTTATAGTGGCTATCAGGGGCCAGAGGTCCTTCTGGTAGACGATTCCCTCTTGATCGACAATGAAGCTCATCAACTCGGAGCTGCGTATTCCATCGCGGATAGGCCAAGGAAGGCAAAGCCGCCGGTCATCTTGCCGCTTCCAGACGATGTAGTTCTTCGCCCCACCTGACGCGTGCTCTCCTGGCAACCCCGGTCAGAATCTGGAAATAGTAGCCATAAAACGGCTTGGCTCTGAGTTTGGGTCCGCCAGGGCTGGGTGCTGTCACCGCCAGCGTAGGCCAAACGCGCACCGATGAGGCTTTCGGATTCGCCACGCCCCGTCTGCCAATACAAACCATTTGTGTTTTCCCTTCATCGCCAGCCAAATTTCCTTTGCGTGGCCGAGCTGGTAATCCTCACCGTCGAGCGACTCGGCATAGTACTCGCTTTTGCGCGTCCACTCGGCTCTTGGGAGATTCACCATTGGCCGTGATTTCATTTCTGCCAATTCGTCGGAACAATATTTCGTCTTTGCCGGCGCCCACGTATCCGAAGTACCACGCATCATTATGGTTCATGAGGGGAATCGGCGGTGGCCGAGTTCCTGCGCCGATGTAGGGCCGCACGGTTCCATCCGGCTCTTCCACCAGCCGGCTCATCTCCCGGTATTTCCGTACGAACTGGTCCCGGCTGTTTGTCCTCCACTGGGTCGCCGCTGGAAATGATCTCCTTTCCATCGGGTCCAAAAATTTGCAGGAGGGCTCTCTCGTCACCCGCCTTCGAGCGGTTACGGGAAAGAGGGCTCTACTGGCTTGGGGCTGAGAAGAAAAATGCCCCTGCTGCCCCGGCGGCTCAGCCGGCCAATAAGACCCGCGTGAAGCTGGGAGGGTCCACGGCAATAAGCGCCGCCAAGGACATCAATCTAACAACAGTCCACCAACGAACTTTTGGAAGCTATCTTTTGCTACGCATCTATCTCGCTTTACCTCTATTTCGGTCTTCTACTTAGCTTCCTGGTGCACCTGCTTGGCCTCCCCTCCACGCACGCATGCCTCCGCCCCCGAAAACACCACACGCATGCTGCCGCTCGCCACTGCGCATGCCGCCCCCAACGAAAACCGCCATGCATTGCCCTCCCACCGATGCTGTGGACTGACCGCGGAAGGAGTGCTGGTTTGCCACGCCGCCGTGGTCGAGATCCGCTTCAGATATCTTTGCCGGGAATGGCCGCCTGCTCCACGTGCGCGGCGCGGCGGCGCCACGGTCGGCGCGATGGTCAAACCCCGGCGCGCCACCGTGGCGAAATTCGTTGGCCCATGAAAAGGTCGATGACCGTGGAAATCGCCGCCGTGGACGAATCCGTGGCCGTGGTTGAAAAAAGTATGGCCTCCGGAGATAAACCGCACGGCGATTAGAAGACCACGAAAGCGACTGCCCCAGGTCTGCAACCCCCACGCGATCCACATGCCCAGCCAAAGGCCATCCGAGGGGATACGCCTACTCCGAACGAGATGATAGGCGCGGCAGCGCGCCCGGGGTCCCTGGGACATAGCCTCCGGATAAACTACTGGCGGTGCGCGCCATGTACACGACCCAGGATGCCATAGCCGGGGCAGATACAAACGACATCCGCGGTCTTCGTGGAGTTGAATCAAGTGTCGTTCCCGACCCTCGCGTCGCCACATAGATCCCATCGCGCCGTGGTTTAATGAAGTCTGGCATCTGCGCTCGCTTGCATTACCCTGAACGGCGCTGGAGCACGTCCTGCTGGTCGCTGAAACCGGCATCGCCCAACGCAGAGGTCCAAGAGAGACTTCTTGTCCATAGCTGGCCGGACCGGGGAATTGGGTCAGAGGCGCTTCGCGCTGGGATCCCAGGACCGTTTATCCACCTCGCTGGCTAATTGCGCGCCCTTGAGACTGGAGTTCTGTTGCAACCAGCGCTCCGCTGCGACAATCTGGGTGGGGTAAGTAGAAGCTGCCGCCGTAGAATCTCGGCAACGAAGTTCGATCCGGGTACAACCCCGCACGACCGGGCGCCACCAGATTGCTGCAACTGTTCCCGCAAAGTTGAGTGGCGCCGGTTGGGTTGCCCGGGCGGCGCAGTTCGCCACACCTCTTGATTGGCCATCAACTCCGCACTCGCTTGCTGCGAGTATAAGAGCACATAAAAGAACCGACGCGAAAAATTGTTTTACCGATATCATGATTCATCCTCCACCTTCCAGCCGGCGGGTTTTCACTGTTGGCTTCCTCCCCGCAACGTCTGTTCTTTACGCTCCTGCGGTGATCTCCCCCGCATTTCCCTTGTATTCCAGTCCGCCAGTAGCTTTGTTTCCCGGCGGACGGCTTCGAGGTGGAGTCTGTTGCGTACGATTAATCACCGGATCGGCGACGCCTTGATCGTGCAATCGGGCGACCGCGCCAAGCCTGGGCCGTGCCATGTTTTTTTGAATCGTTGGATCATCTGGAGCCAGCATACTCTCTCCTCGAAAAGTACGAACACTCACTGATCCAGTTACGGTCGCTGCCGGAGTTTTCTGCTGCTGCGCCCGCAATTGGTGGATCCGTTGTCGCCGCCGAGGCTGCTGCAGTTGCTGGTCGGGGTCCGGAATTGATCTGGCTGGCTGCTGGCGCTGTGGTTGGTTGAGCCGTAAAGCTGTTGATCGGCGCAGCTGATTGAGCTGTTGTTCTTGTTGAAGCTGCTTTTGCTGCCGTTCGGTTCTCGGGAACTGGTCCACCTGCCGTTGCAGATCATTCGACACAGCCGCTGCCGCGGTATTTTGTCCGCTTCCGGCTTCCGGCGCTTTGAATTTCGTCGAGCCGCTGCTGCGGCTGATTTTGCTGTTGCTCGCGTTGGAGCTGGTCAAACGATCTGTTGCTGCTGCTTCGAGGCTGCTCCAGATTTTTGCTGGAGATCGGAAACTCCCCTGCTGGGCTTCTGCTGCCGTGGCAGCATGACTGATGAAAGAAAACAGACCTATGGACAAACCGATAATGACCAAACATGAATTAAACTTAATCACCGATGCTTCTCCCTTTGGTCTCCGATCGAACTCGCCCAATCAGCCGGATCAGGGCTGTGCGCCCATCCGAGTTCGTTTTGCGATTTTCAAAAAGTCATTTCGTGAGCCTCATCGCTTGTGTAACGGCAAGCTGCCCGCCATCTCCAACTGATTGAATCGACCTGGCTATTGGTTACGCCGGCTCTGCGCCCGATTCCGGCAATTGCTGACTTTCGGCAATCCATTTCTGGATGTGAGTTCACGGCCGCACTGCGGACTGGACGCGGCGACTAGAAGGCGGGCCAATCAGTCGGATCGGACGACAAGTAAGTTTTGGGGTAGCGTCGCTAATCATCATTTGGAGATAAGGATTGGCGAAAAATTTCTTCTTCTTCTTAGAATTAGTAACGGACGCGCTTCCTGACATCACAAAACCACGCTCCCGCGGACGCATTCTTAATGATCCCTGTCCCTCGCATCGGGAGTCGCGGTCGTACCGCGATTCCCCACTTGGCTACATAAAGGGATGCCAGCAGCCGTAATCATCATAGCGCGTGATGACGCTGTCACATCCGGCCCGGACAGCCTCGACCACGTCACCCAGATCCATTCCGAGAATCGCCGGGAGCTCGACGCGCGCATGCGCTGCATTGCCTGTTGCGGATCTTGGTGTCGAGTGGGATTACTCCACTCGGCTTGATGCGAACGAGTACCTGGCCCTACGGTGATCGTGGGAAGCTCAGCTTCAGTGAGGATCAATGGCCCGCTAGTGGCGTTCGAGTACAAGGGCACGCATGGATTGCGAGGTTGGCATGTGCTGTCTATCCTTTGATTGATCGTGAAACTTTGTATTGAGCTTTGAAAAGTAAATCGCCTAGCGAAAGTCAAAAATCCACTTAGGCTAGGATCTGGTCTCGCAGACCGCCGTAGAGTTGCACTGGGGCATCTCTTTGCATACATGTCGTACGGGAACCCGAGTTCAATCCGGCTTGCCTCGTCAAGCGTCTTCAATTGATCCGCTGAGAGCGTCAGGTCGAAGCTTGCGAGATTGTCCTGCAACTGCGAAAGCTTTCGCGCGCCGATGATGGGAATGACCGGCACGGGCGGTAGCGAAGCCATGCCAGCGCGACCTGCGCCATGCTGCGGCCGATCTCATCGGACACAGTCTTGACGGCGGCGACGATGCGGTCGGTGCCGCTGTTGCTCCGGCATGAACTCCTTCATCATGTCGCTGCTCATGCGGCCCGGCTCAGACGATCCGTGGCCGTGGTACTTGCCGGTCAGCACGCCGCCTGGCCAGCGGCGACCACGCGGTCACGCCGATGTTCAACGCCTTGGCCATCGGGATCAGCTCCCGCTCGACGGTTCGCTCGATCAGGCTGTATTCGATCTGCAACCCGATGAAGGGCGACCACCCCCGCAGGTGGGCAAGCGTGTTCGCCTGCGCGATCCACCAGGCCGGGGCATCAGAGATGCCGACGTAGAGCACTTTGCCTGCGCGAACCAAGTCATCCAGTCCTCGCATGACCTCTTCCACCGGCGTGATCTGGTCCCAGATGTGGACCCAATAAAGATCGATATAGTCGGTTCGCAGCCGCTTGAGGCTCGCTTCCACCGCCTGCATCATATTCTTGCGTTGGTTGCCGGCCGCGTTCGGGTCCGTGCCCGGAGCGGCATTGGTGTATTTCGTGGCCATCACCACGCTCTGGCGGTGGCCCTGCATAAACTCGCCGAGGAACGATTCGCTCTGTCCCGTTCGTGTAGATGTTAGCGGTGTCGATGAAATTGCCGCCGGCCTCGCGGAAAGCGTCGTACACCTTTCGTGACTCGTCCTTGGCCGCGCCCCAGCCCCAGTCATCGCCGAAGGTCATCGCGCCGAGCGCTGCCTCCGAAACTCGAAGTCCGCTGTTGCCCAGCAATTTGTATTTCATAATCGTGCTCCTTTCATCCGCTGTATCGCTGCAATCGACATGTTCCTCAGCTCTTTTCTGACAACATTTTGGCGATGGGTGTCTCGGAAAAATCGGCCAAGCCATCGAAGTCGGTAGAGAGGCTGAGTTCCTTCCACTAGTGCATCTTCTTTTGCGCGCTCCGCTGAGGCGAGAGAGGCGAGGAACACGGCATCCGATCCTAGTAGCAGACGGAGAGGTGGGCGTTTTTCGAGGCTATCCGCAAACTGACCGCGCAACCTTCGCCGGATCGCCGCGCGATGATGTCGGCATTCCGCTCTGTGCCTCGATCATTGCTCCCACAGTTTTCTGGTAATCTGGCCGAACCGCACCCACACGCATCGACGATCCCGAGAAATCGGTGCGTATACCGCCTGGTTCGACGACTGTCACCTTGATGCCCAGAGGCCCGACCTCCCTTCGCCAGCACCTCAGAGAATCCTCCGACTGCCCACTTCGCGCTTCGGTAAGCCGAGAGACCGGAGTTTGGCGCCCCGTCCTCCGACAGAAGAAATTTGGATGATGTGACCATCACGTTGTGTGCGGAAGACTGGCAGGCGCTTGCGCGTGTGACGTTCACCACCCCGAAGAAGTTGGTCTCGATCTGTTCGCGAAAGTCCTCTGCTGCCATATCCTCGATCAATTTACGTTGGCGTAGCCCGCGTTATGTGACGAGCAAGTCAGAGCCTGCCAAAGGCATCTACTGCGCTCTGGATGGCATTGCCTGCTGCGCGTGCGTCGGTCACGTCGAGTGCAACCGCCCGAACCTGACCGCCGTAGCGGTCCACCAGATCAGTCAATTGTGCGGGCTTACGCGCTGTGGCCACGAGCTTATCTCCGGCCGCAAGGACCGCTTCGGCCAGCGCCCGCCCAAGGCCGCGGCTGCTGCCAGTGATCAACCAAACTTTTTGCCATGAAATCCTCCTCAATGATTACTCTGACGACCGCTACTCCAGCTTCACGAGAGCCCGCGAAAGCTACACCTGTCAGCTTCCTCGAAACCTCCCATAGAGTGCGGGCAGCCGTTTCATCTCGCGCTGGCTTGGGAACTTGTACCAGCACCGGCTCCCCGCATCGCGACCCTTCGCCTCCGACCGGGCTGCAGAATACCTACTCCGGCCCGTGCGCAGTTCAGCGTATGCCAGCCAATACCGCTGTTTGCCCCGATGACAACCGCCAGTTTTCCGGTCTGGGGTGAATATCGGTGACAGTCCATCGTGCGTTGTTCATCTGTCTCTCACTCTGCCACAGAGATCGGCGGCTCGTCGGTCAGTAACGAAATGGCGACATAGATCATTATTACGGCAAGCAATAAAAACGCATTCATAAAAACGCCTGTTTCTTCAATTCCTCGAGATGTTCCGATCGAACTCGCCCAATCAGCCGGATCAGGTTTCTGCGCCCATCCGAGTTCCTTTCGATTTTCAAAGTCATTCGTGAGCCTCATCGCTTGTAATGGCAAACTGCCTGCCATCTCCAACTGATTGAATCTACTAACTATTGATTACTTGATTCGTGCCCGATTCCAGCAATTGCTGACTTTCGGCATTTTCTGGATGTGAGTTCACAGCCGCACTGTGGGCAGGACGCGGCTCGTAGCGAGGCCGTTCGATGTCGGATAGGACGACGAGTGAGTTTTAGGCTGGGGGCGCTAATGCTTTAGGAGACGGTAGGGAACGTTTACGCAGACTTGAAACGATTTTTGTTGATGCCCAGATTTACGATCTTCGACTCAAGAGTTTGTCGCGGAATTCTAGCTTGACCGGCGGCGCTAAACGGGCCCGCAACCCGGCCCTTGCTCTCTGCCAGTGCCGCCTCGATCATTTCCCTTTCCTGATCTTCGTCAAGGCGCAGTAGTCGTGTCGGGGGCGCGCTCAGCGGACGCGGCTCGCGGGGAGATTCCTGTATCAACCATGTCTCGTCTACCGAGAATGTGTCGTCATCGCACAAGATCACCGCCCGCTCGACCACGTTTTGCAGTTCACGAACGTTACCTGGCCACTTATAAGTTTGAAACAACTCCAGGGTCTTTTTCTCTATTTTCCTGATCTTCTTGCCGGCTTTCTTGGCGTAGCGATCTATGAGGTACTCAACGAGGGAGGAATGATCGTCCGCTCGTTGGCGCAGCGGGCGGCACCTGGATTGGGAACACGTTCAGTCGGTAGAAGAGATCTTCACGGAATGTACCGGCAGCCACCGCAGCCTTGAGGTCGCGGTTGGTAGCGGCGAGCACGCGCACGTCCACGGAAATGGGTTGGCTGCCACCGACGCGTTCAAACTCCCGCTCTTGGAGTACGCGCAGTAGGGCGCTCTGCGTCTCGGTCGGCAGTTCGCCGATCTCGTCCAGAAAGATCGTTCCACCGTCGGCCAGCTCAAACCTCCCCAAATGCCTTTGCAGCGCGCCCGTGAAAGCGCCTTTCTCGTGACCGAACAATTCGGAGGCGATTAACGAAGTAGGGATCGCCGCGCAATCCGACGCGAACAAAAGCTCGACCCGAACGTTTCGATCGCTTGTGAATGGCCCGAGCGATAAGCTCCTTTGCCCGTCCCCGTCTCACCCAGAATGAGAACCGTCGAATCCATCGGCGCCACTTTTGCGGCTTGCGCCAGCACCTTGCGCAGCGCTTGCGACGAACCAACGATTTCCTCGAACATCGAAGAGCGGTCGATTTCCTCTCGCAACGCCACATTTTCTTTTGGACTCTCTCTTCAGCTTGTTTGCGCTCCTCGATATCGATTCCCGTCGCGTACCAGCGAATAATGCGTCCCCTCGTCGTCCCGCAGCGGATTGAAGCGGGCCAAAAACCAACGGTACTGCCCGTCTTTGCGGCGCACCCGTTGTTCCACTTGAAACGGTTCACCACCTGAGAGCCCCCGCTGGCGTTCGTCCCGGGTCCTCTCTAAATCATCCGGATGTAAAATTTCTGCGGGCAAGTCATCGGCCTTTATGTCTTCCAGGCTGAGACCTGCGTAGTTGAGCATCATCTGATTCGCGTAAAGAGTGCTCCCATCCGGCGCCAAGACGCCGATAGGCTCAGCTATAGCATCCGTGATGCGCCGCAGCTCCTTCTCGTCTTGGCGTAGCTTCTCTTCCGCCCGCTTGCGGTCTTCGATATCGGTGCTCGTTCCGTACCATCTGATCACTTTTCCCCGCTCGTCGCGGACCGGCACGGCACGAGCCAGGAACCAACGGTATTCTCCGTCGAAGCGACGGAGACGAGCTTCGTCCTCGCCAGGTTCTTCAGAAGCGACGAGTCGTAGCCAAGTCTCCATTGTCTTTCCGAGATCTTCGGGATGAATCGTGGCTTGCCAGCCCCAACCAACGGCCTCTTCCATCGATAGACCCGCATAATCAAGCCACCGTTGGTTAACGAATTCTGCGCTGCCGTCCGGCCGGCAGGACCAGGCCAGGGCCGGCATCTGATCGATCATCGTCCGTAGAACATCGTCGGACGGCAGCATTGCGTTGAACTCCTTTCGCATGACGGTCTCGCGTTTAGCGTTCCTTTACTAAAGACACAACATAGGGCAGCGATCAGATCACACTTCTTGTTCCAAACTCATCAGCCATAGATCGACCACCATAAGATGGCCTCAGCGGTCCGCTAATAATGTAACCATTAAATATCGCAAAACCAAAGCTGTCCGCGAGGGAGTTTGTTCGTGTTCAGAGCATCCCAATTCCAATCACTGATCGACAAGTTAGCGCAGGGATTTTGATTTGAGGGACTCTAGGGGATCAGGCTTGAATGCGTGAATAGTCTCAATTCCTTTCTAGAAAGAACTGTTAAGTTGGAGGCCTAATCCGTGATGTTAGCCGGATCATCCGGTATACGCAGTTAGGACGCGCACATCCGACCACTGCTGTTCTCTCAGGGTGCCGTGGTCTAATACGAGATTTCTTTGATAGGTCTTTCACCGATCAGGGTGAAAGGGCATACCTCGGTGCCCAGCGCTGGCTGGTTCTGGCGTCTGCAACTCAAGATTCACGACGACCGGCTCCTGGCCATTCCTCACGACTACAGCTTCGCACGTCTTATTTGGATCAGCATTAATCTCCTGGTGCGGCACATACGGGGGAACGTAAATAAAATCTCCGGCTCCGGCTTCGTCACTGAGTTCCAATCGATCGCCCCAGCGCATCCGCACTCGTCCTTTCACCACGTACAGGACGGTTTCCAGTTCTCCATGGTGGTGCGGTCCCGTCTTCGCATCAGGTTGGACGACCATGGTCCCAGCCCACAACGTGGTCGCTCCGGCTTTCGCATGAGTAATTGCCGCAGCCCGCGTCATGCCCGACGTCTGTGGCGTATTCATGTCCAGTTCCTCGGCATGTACGATTTTGACTCCGTTCTTCCTCCAGTCCATAAGTAAAGCTTTCTCCTGAAGATCTCAGGTTAGGCGCTGTGTACAACGCTCATTGTAGGCGCAGATGAATAACCAAGTCGTGGATTTGATCCGGGTTTAAGCTCATCTCCCATCGTCAGCGATCAGGATGAAAAGGGAATCTCAAAAGGCTGTGTCACTATTCATGTCAATTCATTGACCCAAAAATAAGAAAGCCGGATCTCCACTACCGCTAGGAGATCCATTTGAAACCGCTCCATCATTGCGACACAGCTTTCTTCCCCGCCAGCAGGTGAACATGCTTCACCAGGGCATCGATTTCATCTTTGGACAGGCTGCTCTTGAAACCCGGCATCAGGGCTTTCCCATTGGCGATGACGTCGGCCAGTTGCGTGTCCGGTTGGCTCTGGACTGCCGGTGAGCGCAGATCCGGTATCTTCATACTCTTTCCGACGACGGTGTCGCCGCTGCCGTTTGGAGCGTGACACGTCGCACAGTGCTCTTCAAACGTACTGGCCCGGGATCGTTTCCGCTCGCCGACGCCGCTACCGCCACGGTCGCGGAACCAACAAGCAGCCAAACAAGCGCAACCGTCAACACGGAGGTCACAAGCACATTCCATTTTTTTCGGCAGCGTTTCCCCATACGTGTTTGCGGCCGAGCTGTTCAATTCAACATCACTTTTCTCTCCAGCATCACTGATCCTCCTTCTCGATTTGGAATCTTTCAACCCTTTGGCAACACTATTCCCGCTCAGCTGGTTTTTTATCGGTAACTCCCGGATGCGTTTGCCCGTCGCGGCATAGATGGCATTACAGAATGCAGCCACAAACGGCGGAACACCCGGTTCACCAACGCCCGGCTGGCGGCGCGCTGCTGTCGACGATGATACACATTCGTTTGGATACGGCGCTTCGTTGATGCGCGCGACCGGATAATCTGAAGAAGTTGGATTGGTTGATGGCGCCTTTGCTAGCGGTGATCTCGCCGGTTTTAGCGACGCTCGTGCCGAACACCGCCGCGCCCTCGAACTGGGCGCGGGTGATTTCCGGGTTTACGACCAATCCAGCATCCACTGCCGTATCAACCCGCGGAATCTTGACCTCACCCTGATCGTTCACTTCGACTTCGACGACCGTGGCTACATAGGTCAAAAGCTCCGATGGGCGGCAATACCCAATCCCGCTCCCTTGCCGAGCTTGCGTTTTCCCCACCCGGCTTTCTCTGCAACCATCTCCGTGACACGGCGCAGGCGGCCGGTCTCCCACGGATAGGTGGCGAGCGAAGCTCCATAGTTCGGGTAGTCCACATTCTTGAAATCGATCGTGCGCGGCTTTCCAATCAGGTCGAGCAAATAATCGAGCGGATCGCGTCCCGCTGCATGCGCGAGCTCATCGGCAAAGGTTTGCACCGCGAAGGCATGATAAATATTGGCCACCGAGCGCAGCCAGCCGATGCGCACGTGCGCCTTGGCCGGCCCATTCTCCACGCGGAGATTGGGAATAGCGAAGGGCACGTCGGTCCAGCCTTGCTGCAAGTGGGCGGGATCGCCATAGACTGCATTGATGTCAAAGATCGAAGTGATGGGCGGAAAGACCGATCGCTGGAGCCAGGCCGACGGCTTGCCATTGGCGCCGAGCGCCGCTCTCATGTACATCGCCGCCACCGCATTGTAATAGTCGAACTTCACGTCATCTTCGCGAGTCCAGACGACTTTTACCGGCCGCCCAAGTTTTTCGCGAGAACCGCCGCCTCCGCAACGTAATCGGGTTTAGACTTGCGTCCGAAGCCGCCGCCCAGGAGGGTCACGTGACAGATCACGTCCTCCTTCGCGATCCCCAGCTCCGTTGACACGATGTCCTGCACGGCTGAGGATTTTGCGTGGGAGCCCACGCGGTCACTTTGCCATCGCGAAATTCCGCCAGAGCTACCATCGGTTCCATGGAAGCATGGGCCAGGAGCGGGACGTAATACTCGGCTTCCATCATCTTGCCGCCTTTGGCAAAAGCAGCGTCCACATCGCCTTCGCTGCGAACGACCTTCGCCGGTTTGCGGGCGGTCATCCTGCAGCTCCTTCTTGTATTGCGCGGAATCGTAGGTTTCGTTCGGCCCGTTGTCCCAGACGATATTCAGTTTCTTGCGACCCTGAAATGCCGCCCAAGTGTTATCCGGCGATCACTGCGACGCCGCCCAGCGGTTGGAAAGCGGGCGGCGGCTTGAACGGATCGATGGAAATCGTTTGACGAACTCCGGATACTCTCAAAGCCTCTTTATCGTCGTAGGATTTCACTTTGCCGCCAAGAACAGGCGGATGCTCGATGGAGGCATAGACCATGCCGTCCACGTGGGCGTCCATGCCATAGACCGCTTTCCCGTTGCACAACTGCTCCAGATCGATAGCTGGGCATACCCTTGCCGATATAGCGCCATGAGCGTCTTCGACTTGAGCTGCAATTGTTCCTGTTTTGGAACCGGCAGTTTCGCAGCGACTGGCGGCGAGCTGCCCATAGCCCAAGCGCCGGCCGGTCGGCCGATGGACTACGACGTGGAGCTCAGTCACGCACTCCGCCGGTGCGACGTTCCACTGCTGCGCGGCTGCCTGAATCAGCATGAACCGCGCGGTCGCGCCGGCCTGCCGCATGACATCATAAAAGCTTCTGATCGATATGGGATCCGTCCGTGTTCTGATCGCCATAGCGCGGATCGCCGATCGCCTGGTCGATTTTCACTCGCTTCCAGTCGGCGTCCAACTCATCGGCAACCACTAGCGGGAGCGAAGTGCGAATCCCGGTACCCATCTCTGAGCGATGAGCGACGATGTAAACGGTTCCGTCCGTGTCGATTCCGACAAACACATTGGGATGCATGGTGGCAAGATCCGCATGGGTATCCTTTGGAAGGCCTTCGGCCCACACAAGTTCAGAGTAGTAGCGCGCGCTGAGCACGAGCGCTCCTACTGAGGACAATTCCCTTGAGGAAACTGCGCCGGCTGACATTCTCAATCGCGTTCATACTCTTCCCTCCGCTGCCGTTTTGATCGCCGCACGAATTCGCTGGTAGGTTCCACAGCGGCAGATGTTCCCGGCCATCGCTTCATCGATCTCCTGATCGGTGGGCTTCTTTGCCGTTCAAGAGAGCCACGGCCTGCATGATTTGCCCGGGCTGGCAATAGCCACATTGAGGCACGTTGATTTGCATCCATGCCTTTGCACCGGGTGCAGGCCATTTTGGCCCAAGCCTTCGATCGTCATGATTTCCGTGCCGGCCATGTCGCGCATCGCGGTAACGCAGGATCGAATCGCCTCACCATTCTTGTGGACGGTACAGGCGCCGCAAAGCGCTATGCCACAGCCGAACTTGGTGCCTGTCAGCCTTAGTTCGTCGCGCAGGTACCACAACAATGGCATCTCAGGGTCGCCATCAAATGAGCGATCGACTCCATTGACTTTGAATTGGATCATCGTCTCGTCTCCCTTTAAAGCTCGTCAGACCTTCGTTTCATTTAGACCCGTTTCTCCTTGTGAGAATCCAAGCGCGCAAGATTCTCGGCTAAACGAATCACGGCTGAAAAGTCTTCTTCGGTAGAATCGGCTGCTTCCGCTGTGTTGATCTGAAAGGCCACTGCCGTCACGGGCATGGGCACCTGCACCTCGGCCGCCGTCTCCAGGATCAGGCGGAAGTCTTTATTCATTAGCCGCAGCGCAAACTGGGCACTGTAATCGTTCGACGCGGCCTTCGTAAGCTTTCCAATATGTGCCGGAGCAATCACGGCGGTATGGGACAGTACATCGAAGAGTCGATCGCGATTGAGTCCGGCTTTCTGACCAAGGGCAACAGCCTCGGCGATGGCCTGCATCCCTACACCCAGCAAAGTATTCACGACCAGTTTCATCGTCGTGCCGGAACCACTGGGTCCGAGGTAGAAATACTGTCGCGCGACCGCGCGAAAAATCGGTTCGGCGTCATGGAAAGATCTTCTCATCGCCGCCACCGAACAACGTGAGCGTGCCCTGCTCGGCAGCCGGCGTGCTGCCGGAAATCGGAAGATCCAGTAGGCTGACAGCGCGGGCGACGCCTAATTTGTGTAGCTCCCGCGAAGTCTCGGGATTGACCGTGCTCATCTCTATGACCACTGTCCCGGGACGCACGTTCGCGAATACGCCCTCGGGGCCGGCGTAAACGTTTCGCACCGCGTCATCATTCGCGAGGCACGACAAGATGACATCGGTAGTGGATGCAAGTTCCGCGATACTGTTCGCGACGACGGCACCGTATCCAACCAATGCTTCCGCTTTGCTGCGATCCCGGTTGTAGGCGGTTAACTTGTAGCCGGCTTGGAGCAGACGCCGCGCGATCGGCCGTCCCATAGAGCCGATGCCGATAAATCCGAGCTTGGAGTCAACTGGAGCGATAGCAGTCATTTTTAGTTTCTCCTCATGAGTCTAGATGCGACGTTGTTTGGACTTGTCACTCGTCAGTATCGAACGGCAGCGGGAAAACCTAAGCGTTCGCATCAACGCACAATCACGCCGCAGGCGATCCGATCGCCAGAATTACCCGCGGGATCGGTAACATTGTCGTCTGCAGTAACATGAATAATGATCGTGCTTCCATCGGCGTCGAAGATAGACGTTTCTCCAGAGCCGAGCGTAATGCTATCGAGGAGCACCTCATAGCGCCCCACTCCGGTTTTCTCCACATACATGTCAGGCAGATCACCTGCGTGTGGACCGGCGGCGTTCTCTAGGCCATGTTTCTTGTTCATCGGATTAAAATGGGGGCCGGCGCTCGTGAAAGCCGGGCCTTCACACTTTCCCACCGAGTGAACATGGACCGCATGGAGCCCTTCAGGAAGCCCGTCGACATTTACAGTCATCAGCACCCCGTCCTTCGTCTCACGAAGGGAAGCGGTGCCAACACTTTTCCCCTCGGCGTTCTTGATATCAGCGCGCGCCTGGTTCTGCGCGTAAGCGCTCGCCGTGTGGCTCAAGAGGAATAAGATCCCAGCTAACGCCATTACGCGTATTTTTCGTCCATTTTATTGGTCTCCTTCGAGCGAGAGAATTCATTTGTTATCGTTCCATACGTGACTAGATGGAATGTTGTTTGGAGTTGCGATATGACGATATAAGTTTTTCCGTTGGTCAAATGCGCAGCATTTGCCTCCAAAGAGCATTAGAGCAAGTCGAAGAGATCAACCGCTAAAAACGAAGAGCAGGGATTATGCCAACGAGGTAAAGAAATTGTCCCCCGCGATGAAGTAAGAGATTTTGAGGAACTTTCAGTTCGGACGCGACAACGTTTCGATTTGGGTTGGACGACTGGTACCGGATGATCGTGTCGAAATATCGTAACGTGTCTAAATGACGACACTCCGCTTGTGGAAAGTTTCCGGCGTTCGGATGTCGATCCAGAGTGTCGGCTTTATTCTTAGCGTTCTGGTGGGTCTGAATCCCGTGGAGATCGTTTTTCAGAACGTATACTGAAGCGCCGCGTAGAAGAAGTTGCTGGCCTTGTGAGGCCCGCTCTCGTGGATGAATCCGCCGGGGAAAAATAGCTGTAGCCCGTATAGCCTTGCAGGTGGCGCGTGAAGTTGTAGGTGGCGAGGAGATCGGTTTCCGCGCCGACGTAGCGGGCAGTGGTTCCGTTTGCCGCACGAATGATGGCCGAGGACTTGTTGTAGATAGAATCGCTAACGGAGGCTCTCCAGAAGAAATATTGCTGTAGAGACAGCGTAAGATCTCGCAGCGGGGTCACGCTGATGCCACCGCTGGAACTGATGATGTTCTGCCGTCCGATGTAATCGATGTAGCCAAGATACGAATGGCCGTTCGGGAAGAGCTGGTTGAAGGTGCCGACCTTTCCGCCCGGCTTCTTATCTCCGCTCGCGTAGTCGAACTCTAGGTAGGCGCGGGGCGACAGGTCCTTGACAGGCAGAGTGTAGCCGAGGACGGCCGTGAACATCCCAGCGCTGATATTCCCGGAACCGACCGTGCCGAACTGCCCGGCTCCTTCTAGGTCAAAATCCCAATTAGTTTCACCAATCTTGCCGTACATACGCAGGCCAAGAGTATGTCGCCTCTCTCGTCCGGAGGTACCGTTGAAAGCCGCCGGCGTGTTGTCAGCGCCGAGATAGTAGAGATCGAGATTCAGAGGCAGAAGGTGAGCCGGCGCACTGCTGTAGATACCGAAAAGCTGGTGGTCCGTGCTGGACGTATTGATATTATACTTGTCAACGATCACTGCCTGCGTCCAAAACGGAGTGACGGTCCAGCCACCGATTTGACCGATGGCTTGGGCGCCGTCGAAGGTATGGGGGACCTGTGTGAAGTCGCCCGGACCGACCAGCCGCTGGGAACCGAACAGCAGTTCCTGACGACCCCCGCGCAAAGTCACTTTTGCCTCCTTAGTGAATGGAATCATGACGTCGGCGAAGCCGTTAAAGAGCGAGTTTTGATCGTAGAACGCGGTACTATTGCGCCCCTGAGGTCTCGATTGACCGGCACCAGCGCGCTCTTTCCCTCGACGTACATGCGAAAATAAGGCGTTGCGTGGAGATCGCCACTCCACCGGAGCCGGGACAGAAGGTAGACATCGGACTGCTTGGGTTGCGAAGCGCCCCACTGGAATTGATCGAAGTACTCTAGACGCAACCGGGCCTGCCCACCGAAGCTCAGCCAGACGCTTTCATCCTTCGTTAAGGGAATGTATTTCAGACGGTCCCAGAAATCATCGGTCTGGCTCAGGTCCACACCTTTAGCGTCGACCAGTCCTCGTTGAAGCGTAAGGCTGATCCGATTTGCAACGCGGGCCGCTTTGGTTCCCCCTCAGCCTTTTCGCTCTGGCCCCACGCCGGAAGAACGCCGTAGACGACGCACAGCCACTGAAGCGCCAGACCCATGATGACGGTGAGGCACCGGCGGCGCACCATGTGTTGATTGCCGCCGCAACTGTTCGTGGTTACCAGCTTGAGAACGCTGCCGTGTTCGATCTTACGGGGTTCCAAGCAGACGACGGCGCGATTGGATTCCATGGCGTCACCTCCTGAATGAAAATGCAGGCTCAAGGACTGCTCACTTCCCTGTGGTGATCAGCTGCTTCAACGCGATAACACCCAAGGAGTATAAGAGCAAGTTAAATAAACACATCCTCAACCGAGGCGTCCCATTACCTCATGGACGTAACACCAGTCCCAGGTATCCCCCAGCATTATCGAGCGCATGACGGGATGCTCGTCGAACGAGTGCTTTGCCGACCCGCCGATACGCGTCTTCTGTCTCTGTTAAGTCGCCGGATTTACGGCCTGTGCGTTATGCGTGCCGCTGGGCGCGTCTTTAAGCGTTCCAGTGGCACGCATTTTCCGATTCGCTGCCTTAGTTGCGACGCCCGGCGCGACGAGAGACACTATTTGCCGACGGTGCGTATCTGGCCGCGTATCTCGCCGCCCGGCGAGAGGACCGAGTGTACGTTCGCGTAGGCAGCGCCGGCGCGAATGGCGGTGACGACCGCGGCAAGAGTCACCAGCATTGAGCTGCTGCGTTGGGATAGACCCGGCTATGACGTTTGCGGCCGTGACCCTGCCAGTCACGGTGCCCTGTTGAGGGCACTGAGGCGCAAGGCCGGTAGGATCAGGATTTGACGATGTCTGGCACAGAAAGATGACGATGCTACCGGTTATGCTTAGCTGGCCGACATGGATATGGGACTGAGTCACCGCTGCTTGCAGCGCGTTAAACGTCAGGCTATAGTTGATGGCATCACCGTCCGGGTCGATCGTGGCGATGAACAGGCCCTCCGGCGACCGTGGACACCGCCGCGGGCGTCTCCTCGTAGCCGGTCAGCAGAGCACGGATCTGATCAGCTTTGGCCGCGGTGGCTGTCGCCAAAAGGCCAGCCATAACTATAATAAGAATTTGTAATCGCTTCATAGGGCACCTCCTTGTGATCCTAAATTTCACGTGCACACACAACACGGCGGGCAAGCCAGAGACTAATCGCGATCGGAAGCTAATCGAGCTTCGGGATGCCCGCAGCAAACCAAGCTCCGCTGGGCGTCACACGGATGAGGAGCACGGGGCTGCGCGCACTCGGCCGGTGGCGCCGGCACCAGCACATCGTCGATCCGGAAGTCGCCGTTGGCCGCCAGCGGGACACCGTCAATGTTCGTGCTGAATTGGGTGAAGGGTGGCACGGCTTCACAAATCAGCGTCGCGAAGACGCTGGCGTTGCCGTTCGTGCCAATGGTGTCGCCTCCGCCCAGCAGCAGGCCTCGGCCGTCGACGCGGATACGCCCGTCGACCTTCACGTCCGCCCTGAAAGCGGAGATCACCCAGATTTGGCCGGCAGGGTCGACGCCGCGGACAATGTTCTGGATCACGTTAGGGAAGGTGCCGTCGGGGTTGGCTGTACCCGCCACGTTTGCGACAGGAATATCACCGATGGCTCCCTGGAATCTCACCAACGTATCATCGGCTATTACCGACGAAGCAAAGAATCCTCCTATGAGGACCATAAGAATAGATGCGAACAAACTCTTTTTCATGACTGGAACCTCCATTTTTGTTTTTTGTTAATAGAAAGCATTCCTCGGCGTCATCGTATGGACCGCGCTCATAGCCGGGCTTCCGACCTACGGAGCAACGCTTCGCAGATCCTGCGCATCGCGGGTGGAGTGATCGGCGGACTCCTGGCGTTTCCGGTCATGATGGTGGTCTCGTGACCGCCAGCCGTGGCGTCACCGGTTGGCGAAATGATAGAGCCGCTCATCGTAGGGCGCGCCGATAAATGGCTGGATATCGTTCCGGAAATCCAGCGTGTGCTGAGCGCTCACGTGGGCGTTGAATGCCTGCCGGTTTGCGAAGACCTCGATGAGCTGAAAGTGGTTCGTGGTCGGCGACTGGCTGAGCAGGGCGAACGTCTGGACCCCAGGATCGCTGGCGCTGTCGCTCACGAATGTATCGAGCACCGGAACGGCCTGGCTCGGGACGAACTGGGGATCGATATCCACGTGCGTGATCACGAAGATCTGACGGGACTCCGCGTGGCGACTGCGAGGATTCACGGTCCCCGCGAGCAGCATTGCCGTCCCGTTCATCGAGCGGCGCCCCCAGCAGAGGCGCTAGCTGGGCGAAGATGGCCTGGGTCGCCGACGAGCTCTGGAAAGCCGCGAGCGTCTGCGCACTGCTCCAGATCTCGAACAGGGCGAAGAAGTTGCGGCGGTCGACCTGCTGCAGCACATCGAAGCGGATGACACCGACACTGGCCAAGGCCGTGCGAGGCCAGATCGTCGAGCACTCGCCCCCGGCCTTGGTGTCCGCGGGCTTGAACTCCACATAGGTGACGACATACTGCAGCTGGTCGGGCTGAGCCCCGCCGGGCCAGCGAAACTGGAGAGCGCTGCGACAAGCAGGAACACGAACATCGATAGCGGGATCAATCTTCGTTTACCCATGATTTTACTCCTTATCTTCTACGACCAATGAGTTTGACACACAACGATAGCGCAAGTTAAGTGCCAATCGGGTGCTACTGAAAAATAAGCAGAAAGCGTAACGAGAGGATTACGAGCTTCTTAAATTCTTGCGAAGTCGCGTTCGTAAGTTTGCGGATTCTCGCGAGTAGCTCAAGATAAGGATCTAGTCCGGCTTGAAACGATTCTTCTTGATTTTGAGCGCCTTAATCTTTGATTCCAGTGTGGACGACGGTATTCCTAGTTTGGCTGCCGCCCTGCGAGGCCTGCGACTCGGCCCTTGCTTTCAGCCAATGCAACCTCAATCAGTTTCTTTTGCTGATCCAGAAGCTTTTTGCCAACAGGCCGTGACTGAGAATTCGGCTGCAGTGATTCCTCCGATAGCCAGCTCTCGTCAACCGAAAAACTTCGCTGTCGCACAGGATCACATACCTCTCAATCACATTTCGTAGCTCTCGAACGTTGCCCGGCCAATCATAGGACATCAAATAGTTCGAGGGTTCTCTTATCGACGTTTTTTATGTTTTTCCCTGCCCTGCTGGCATAGCGTTTGATAAAAGTAGTTCGAGCAGTGGCGGATGTCCTCCTGCACGCTCGCGCAGAGGAGGCGCTTCTATGGGGAATACGCTCAGCCGATAAAACAGGTCCAGCCGGAACGTGCCCGCAGCAATATAGTAGTCTGTAGTTCCGGTTGGTGGCGGCAATGACTCGGACATCGGTTGAAATGGGGTGGCTGCCGCCGACTCGCTCAAATTCCGTTCTGGAGCACTCGCAGTAAGGCAACCTGAGCTTCGGCAGGCGGCTCGCCAATTTCATCAAGAAAATCGTACCGCCTCAGCCAGCTCAAATCGACCGAGGCGTCGCTGCGCGCCCGTGAAGCTCCTTTTCTCATGACCAAAGAGTTCCGAGCGCAATCAAGGACGGCGGGACAGCGGCACAGTTAACGGAAACGAACGGCCGGGAGCGGACCGTTGCAGTGCTTGGATATGGTCGCGGGCGACGAGTCTCTTCCAGTGCCCGTCTCGCCCACGATGAGAACCGTGGAACCGGTCGGACAACCCCTGGCGACTCGCAAACTTACGGCTCGCAGAGCCGGCGATGCGCCGACGATTTCTCGAACATCGACAGCTGATCGATTTCTTCTCTCAGCGCCAGATTTTCTCTATGGAGCTGGTCTTTCATGTCTTGATCTCGTCGAAGGCTTTCTCAATGCAGCTCTTCCCTGGTGCTGGTGGGTTACGTCCCTAACCGTCCCAATATATTCGACAAGGTCACCGTACTCGTTACGACGGGGTGGCCGACAGCGTGAACGTGCCTTATCGACAGGTCCGGAAGAACGATTCGATAGGCCAGTTCCCAATCTGTTCTTTCATGGACTGCGGTGTCAACCGTCTGTTCGACCAGGGGGTCTGTCGTCAGGATGAACCCTTTCGAGAAACTTTGCATAAGACGGCTTTGTGTTCTCAGAATCAAAGGCAAAGATGCGAAAAGTTTCCTGCGACCAGAAGACGTCTCCTGAGGAAACGTTCGAGCCCAACTGCCCGCGTGGCTCAGTCTCTGCCCCTCGGCCAGGTGCGCCTCACTGCGCCGCAGCTCCTCTTCCGCCCGCCTGCGCTCCGTGAGCTGTTCTCGGAGAGCGTCCTCTACACGCTCGCGTTCCCGGATATTGGTCAACAGCCTCTCCACTTCACGCGCCGTTTGGTTCGTTCCCAGAAATTCATCCGGTGGCACGTAGTACAGATTTCGGCGAGACTGTGCCGCCACTAGACGACCACGGGATGGGTGCGGATGACGTCGAGAATGAGTTCCGGCGGAAAAAGGCGTCGATTGTACTGGCAAAGCGCGGAACAGTTATTTTCCAGCAACGGTGTGAGCCAATCTGCTCTCGTATTCCATCCAACGCTCAAGCCCACAGTCCTCTCTTAGAACCCATTTTTGAACCCATTCTGTTTCGCCGGTGGCGCGGAGCTCGAGAACCCTTCGCTTATCGCCAGCTGAGTGGCTTCCTTCCAGAAGGTGGACATCCAATCGGGGTTGAAAGATCCGTGCTCAGATACGCCTGCTCTTTTGTTGCCAGAACCAGGGCGTTGGATGAGATCGCACGATCTACGTCAATGCCATCGGACTGCATGGCTTCGCGAACATCACCAACCATGCCATCGTCGGCTATGTAAATGCATTTTTCGCCACGATCGAGCCCGATCCGTATGAATGGGAATGGCGACCGCGTAATGCTCTTCCGGGCTCTCGTATATCGAGCAGAAATGATCGTGTGGACCGAGTTGTTCTAGTGCCGCAATGAGCGGAGTCGACTGCGTGGCGGAATCGTCACATCCTCGCTGCTTTGGCACTTCCGAAGGCCACCCATCGTGTTTTTTCAACGGGACTACTCGCAGGCATCGGGGTTCTCGGAGCTGGAAATTCCGCTGCGGTAAGCCCCTCCAGGTGTTCACATGACGTTGGCCATGGGTTCGTCCTCTCTCTTCTGTAGACTTCTCAGTCGTCTCTGTTAATTAGATCTCTGCCCTGCCACACGTGACGGCCCTTAGTTGCAGTCCTAGTTGCCGTCGTCCGCGTCGCTTTTGGCGGTCCGTTGTAGAAGTAGTCGGCCGTGTAAGGTACGAACGCCTGCTTGCCGACGTCTGTTGACGAGGTACAGCCCGTCGACGGTGCGACCCCTCCAGAGGTGTTCAGCCGCTGGATGAAGGTGGTCGCCGTCAGCGTGTCGCCACCGGTGGGTCCGTCTTCGGCTCCAACCACCTCGAGCACGGAGCCAGGCAATCGCACCCGGCTCGACGAAAGCGGGGTCGGAGGAGGATGTGGTTCGGTCGTCTGCGCCCCAGACGGTGCTCGTGTCCCGCGAGTGCTGCCACGTGGCGCGAATCGTGCTCGTCGCCACGACCCTGGATTAGTGTTATCCTCAAACGGGTTGGGGCTGAAGAAGTGGGTGATGACTTGCTTATCGTCGTCGTTGAACAAGGTGGCCTGCGGCGTGAAGAGCATCACAGGCGAAGCCAGAGGGTCGATGGTGGTCGGCGTTTGGGCACGGCACGCAGATGTAGTTCTGGGTGCCGACGGCGTGACCCTCGAGGAACGCCTTGTTCCCCGCTGGCACCTGAATGTTGGCGGGCACGGGTGGCGGTGTGACATGGTCGGCGTGGGCGAGCTGCGGCAGCGAGACCGTGAAAGCCACGGCGAGAGCAGTGGCGCACGCGCGATGAGCAGGATGCGACGCGTGGTCTGATTCTCCGGTGCATTGCAGTTCTTCATACCATTCTCCTTTCGCGCCTTGTGCGCGGGTTGTGGGACTGGCGCGTGCAGAGCTCTTCAGCTGATCACTCTCAGCGGCCAATCCGCTGCGAACCGATTGCCGATCACCTGACGACGCGGGCCCGTTTCAGTGATCGAGGCCTAATACTGAGTATACTGACCAGTATATTACCGATTCGAACAATCCCAGCGTGCGAGCCTTACCTTTTTGATCAACGAGTCGTCAATCAATTTTCGCCAGCGTTCATGCTGAGCCCATCGAAGCGTGACCTGGTAGCTTCCACGCCTACCTGGGAGGTGCGGAGGAACGCCCACCGCGATCTTGCTCTTCCCTGCGTCGTCAGTTCTTGGTTGACGCGTAGGCGCGAGAAGTCTGTTCGATCTGACGGCGGATCGCTTCTGAAAGCCGGCGATCGCTTAGCGGTCGAGGGCGGACGGCTGGTTGTCCACGATCAGCGCTAGCTCCACCTTGTCTACAGTCCCAGGTCGAGGTTGCGAACCTTCTGCAGGCGCTGGCGGACGTCCTCCCAGTTGACGATCTTCCAGAAGGCCTTCACCCAGTCCCCCTTCACGTTCTGGTATTGCAGGTAATAGGCGTGCTCCCACATGTCGAGCACGAGAAGCGGCACCGTGCCGTTCCCGATGTTGCCCTGGTGGTCGTATACCTGCTCGGTCACGAGCCGCTTGGCGAGCGGCTCCCACGCGAGCGTGCCCCAGCCCGAGCCTTGGACGTTGAGCGCGGCCTCGTTGAGCTGGCCCTTGAGGTTGGCCACCGAGCCGAACGATTCTTTGATGGCCGTCGGCCAGCTCCCCGTCGGGCTCGCCCCCACCGTGCGGGCTCATGTTGCGCCAGAAGAGCGAGTGCAATACGTGTCCGGAGAGATGAAAGGCGAGATTCTTCTGTAACTGGTTGATGGCCGCGAAATCGCCCTTCTCCCGAGCCTCGGCGAGCTTCTCAAGGGTCGTGTTCGCGCCCGCGACGTAGGCGGCGTGGTGCTTGTCATGATGTGCAGCTCGAGCAGCCTCGCCGAGTAGTGCGGTTCGAGCGCCGCGTAGTCATAGGGCAAGTTGGGGAGCGTATACTGTTTATCCATCGTTAACCTCCAGATTTTTAATTCGTGATAATCAAGATTGCTTTTTGAGAGCGCCGGAGATATAAAGCAAGGCCCATCGCAAGCGTGAAGCGTTTGGAAACGGCAAGTGCATTAAAGGATTGCGAACGTTTGGAGAAAAAGGGAGGCGCCACCGAATTCCTCTGCCGTGATCAGCTGCTTCAAGTGGAACAGCAAGCATTGAGCCAACCAGCCAAAGGGTTTGACTTTTTCGGGTATCGATTTATGTGGGGCGCTGCAACGTAGGAGGAATAGAGATGAAGAAGCGGTTCAGAATCGGCAAGCTTCTTTTCTGTCGGCTGCTTCTGACGGAGATGTCGTGTCGATCTATCGACCAATGTCGAAATGCCGACAATAGCGCGACGCTGAATGCGCCGCGGCGGTCGCACTGAGTTGCAGTTACCTTGGCTGCGCAGCAGGTTGTGGAGGGTAGGCCACGATGCGCTCGCCCGGGCCGGCTGTGGTGAACTGGTTGACAGGGCTCTCCACGCCATCGCTCTTACCATTGCTCTCCGTCGAGGTCACCTTGTAGTAATAGGTCGTCTGCGGCTTCAGACCGGGCATGCGCACGCGGAAAATCGTCTCGGGATGGCCCCGGTTGAGTCTGTATGGGAGATTTCGCCGTCTGGCTCAGGTCCTTGGGATCCGTGCCGTAGTGCACGACGCCGAAATGCACGTCCGTCCCCCAGGGTTGTTGGTGGTCCATCTGATAATGGCGAAGTCGTCCCGCGCCGCTTCGAGCGCTGGCCCTTTGGGTGATCTCGACGCGCGCGGCTTTCTTCGCCGGAGGAAGTATCTGAGCGACGGTTGGGACTGGAGGAGAGCAGGCTGCCGACCGCGGCCGTGATCGCCAGTGTCAGAAGCAGTCTATTCATGGACGAAAGACCTCCAATGGCTGTTCCTTTGGAAAGACCGATGCGGACGCATGGGGTCGCGCGCGACCCCCATGCGCTCCATGTCTCGCTCGGCTCGTCCGCCTTGCATCCGCCGTCCACAGCGTTTTGCCCTATGGAATAGGCGGATCGGGCAGAGGCGGGACACCGCAGATCGTCCGGTGCGCAGGGCGGAAGAGGCGGAGTCGGGATGAGGAAGTCATTACCCTGGGTCGCATGCCGAACCACCGGTCATGCACTGACCCGTAAAGGTATTGATGTCGGGGTACGGTGTTGTGAAACCGTCCGTGAGGGTTTGCAGGAAGATCACGATCTGGTTCTCCTCCTGATCCGTCAGGCCGAGATTGCCGATCGTCATGTCGATGTTGTTCGGGACCTCGGGCATGGGCCAGCAGTTCACCTTTTCCGTCGTTCCCGCCGGGCAGTTTCCCGACGTGACGGCGGAACGGAAACACGTCGCGCGTATTGTAGAAATGGACGAGTTGCTTCAGGCTCTTGGCGTAGCCATTGTGAAAGAACTCCTTCTGGAAGTAGGGCCCTGGCGCCTCGGTGGTGGGACACTGTGGCGGTGTCATGGCCACATTGCGCGCCGTCGCCACCTGCATTTGGCCGTCGACACTCGGCGCCAATGGTGTCCAATCCTGCGTTCGGATTGGGGGCGGAGCCGGGGCCGCTTCTGAGGAAGGTGCCCAATCCCAAATCTCTGAAGCGCGAAGCCGAAGGGATTGGGCGTAAACCCGAAGGGATCCGGCGTGGTCTGATAATAGATAGCATCCCTGGGATTCAGGGGCAGGCCGAGATTGGCATAGCCGAAGCAGGTGAACAGCGGCGTCACATCGGCGGCCGCGCTGGTGTCGGTCCCGTCGTCGTGAGGTCCGAGCCGGTCCAGGCGTCTGAGTGCTCCCTCTGCCGTCGAGGTGGCATGTATTGCAGCCGGCCTTGCCGCCGGAACAGGTCGTAACCGGCCATGCTCGTCTGCCGTCAACGTGTAGTTGCCTGCCAGGAAGGCGTCGAATTTCGACGAGAAAGCGCTGATATCCGGTGAGGCTTCGTAGGCGGAAATGGACTGCCCCCAGTTATCATAAACCCTGTTTGCCTTGGTGCGGTCTGCCGGACTTAGCTGAATTGGCGTGGTGTTCCTGCCGAACGACCGCGACGCCCCTCCAGGGGTGGCGCAGATCTTCTCAGTGTTGGGCGGGAACTTGATATCGAGCGAGCCTGCGCCCCATACCAGCTCAAAGAGCGGTCGGTACACCGCCTGGGACAGCCGGAACGCGATGCAAGCCGTGTCAGGAAGGCCATGTTCCTGGGTATCGACCGGAGGATGCTGTGCCTGCTCGGCGTCGGGACTCTGCAGCAAGTATCCGGTCGAGCGTCCATCCCAGAAGTTTCCGCCAAAGAACAGGCTCTGTGCTTCGTTGAACTGGAGTACCGGGAAGTCTGGGTGAATACGTGTATCGCTGCGCTGTCCGCTTGCCGGCCCGAAATTGCGAGCCGATCCGGGATACGCGATCATCGTCAGATTGACGGACGGGATCGGTCCGCTAAAGGCGGCGTACGGCATGTGGCAGAAGCGCAGGCCCGATTCTTGAAGGGGGACATGTTCTCGTCGAAATTCATCAGCTTGCCGAGTATTTGTACTGCCTGATATCCGGTGCCCTGAAGTGTTGAGAGGGGTTGACCGGTCCAGAACCGGCGGTGTTAATGCGCGGGCCATTCCGAGGCTTCACTGAAGATGCCCTAATTTCGCGCCGAGACCCGTGCGATCTCCGAATCAAATCGGGCGAGGAGAATGCCAGGCGGGATACGGGTTGTAAAGATGGCCCTCCGCCATTCGGTTGGTGGCGATGGCTGTCGCTTGTGCGGACTCCGTGAGAGAGACGGCGATAAAGAGCGCCGCCACCACGCAACCTATCGATAGCGGGATCAATCTTCGTTTACCCATGATTTTCCTCCTTATCCTTTTACGACCAATGAGTTGACACACAACCGCGGCCACAGCACGCTGCAGGACTGTGCGACTGATACCGCGCCCGCTTTCACGTGCGCAAAACGACAAAAACCATGGGCGCAAGTTAAGTGCCAATCCGAACGCTATTTAAAAATAAGCAGCAAAGCGTGACGAGAGGATTGCGAGCTTCGTAAATTTGCGAAGTCTCGTTCGTAAATTTGTGGAATCTCGCGAGTAGCGGAAGATGACTGTAACAGCTAAATAGCATTTGCCGTTCATGGTTCGAGAGCCTCACCACGAACGGCTTGTGCCGCCTTGACCGCGTCGACTCCTGAGCTTGCCGAAGGGTTCGTTCGACCTAGACGCGAATCACCTGTTGCAGTCCACTAGTCCGGCTTGAAACGATTCTTCTTGATTTTGAGCGCCTTAATCTTTGATTCCAGCTGTGGACGACAGGTATTCTGAGCTTGGCTGCCGCCGCCGGAAGGGCCTGAGACTCGGCCCTTGCTTTCAGCCAATGCGGCCTCAATCATTTCCTTTTCGGCGGTCTATCAGCTTTCCGGCAGGAGGGCGCGATGGTGGATTCGGCTGGAGTGGTTCCCTCGACAGCCAGCTCTCGTCAACCGAAAAGCTTCGCCCTCGCACAGGATCACAGACCTCTCAATCACATTTTGTAGCTCTCGAATGTTGCCCGGCCAATCATAGGACTGAAATAGTTCGACCGTTCCCTTGTCGACGTTCTTTATGTTTTTCCCTACCCTGCTGGCGTAGCGCTTGATAAAGTATTCGAGCAGCATCGGGATGTCCTCCTTACGCTCGCGCAGAGGAGGCACTTCTATCGGGAATACGCTTAGCCGATAAAATAGGTCCAGCCGGAACATGCCCGCGGCAAGGAGCGGCCTGTAAGTTACGGTTGGTAGCAGTAATGGCTCGGACGTCGGTTGAAATGGGGTGGCTGCCGCCGACTCGCTCAAATTCCCGTTCCTGGAGCACGCGCAGTAAGGCAATCTGAGTTTCGGCAGGCAGCTCGCCAATTTCGTCCAAGAAAATCGTACCGCCCTCAGCCAGCTCAAAGCGACCGAGGCGTCGCTGCTGCGCTCCCGTGAAGGCTCCTTTCTCATGACCAAACAGTTCTGAGGCAATCAAGGACGGCGGGACAGCGGCACAGTTAACGGAAACGAACGCCCGAGCGGACCGATTGCGAGCGCTTGTGGATGGCACGGGCGACGAGCTCCTTCCAGTGCCCGTCTCGCCCATGATGAGAACCGTGGAATCGGCCGGAGCAACCCTGGCGACACGCGAAAGCACGGCCTGCAGAGCCGGCGATGAGCCGACAATTTCCTCGAACATCGACAGCTGATCGATTTCTTGTCTCAGCGCCAGATTTTCTCTGTGGAGCTGGTCTTTCAATGTCTTGATCTCGTCGAAGGCTTTCTCCAATGCAACTCTTCCCTGGTGCTGGTCGGTTACGTCCCTAACCGTCCCAATATATTCAACAAGGTCACCGTACTCGTTTACGACGGGGTGGCCGACAGCAATAACGTAGCTTTATCGACAGGTCTGGAAGAACGATTCGATAGGCCAGCTCCCAATCTGTTCTTTCATGGACTGCGCTATCAACCGTCTGTTCGACAAGGGGTCTGTCGTCAGGATGAATCCTTTCCAGAAAGGTTGGATAACACAGCTTTGTCTTCTCAGGAATCAAAGCCATAGATGCGAAAAGTTTCCTGCGACCAGAAGACCTCTCCTGAGGCAACATTCCGAGCCCAACTGCCCGTGTGGCTCAGTCTTTGCCCTTCGACCAGGTACGCCTCACTGCGCCGCAGCTCCTCTTCCGCTCGCTTCCGCTGCTGGCCTATATCGTCAACCAGCATCTCCTGGGTTCGGCGCAGCTCATCTTGCTTTTCTCGAAGGGCCGACTCGACTCGTTCCTGTTCCCGGATATTGTTCAATAGCCTATCCACCTCGCGCGCCGGGTTGTCGTTACCGAGAAACTCGTCCGGCGGCACATGATACAAATTCCGGCATGCCGTGTTGCTATAAACTACAATCGGATGCGTGCGGATAACATCGAGAATGAGTTCCGGTGGAAAAAGCCGCCGGTTGTACTGGCAGAGGGCGACACAGTTACTTTGCGAGAGCGAATGAGTCAATCTGCTTTCGTATTCCATCCAACGCTCAAGTCCGAGGGTGTCTCCTCAAGACCCATTCTGTTTCGTCGATGGCGCGGAGCTGAGAACCCTTCGCTCATCGCTAATTCCAGTGGCTTCCTTCCAGAAGGAAAACATCCAGTCTAAATCAAAAGATCCGCGCTTCAGATATGCCTGTTCCTTGGTTGTCGAAACGAGGGAATTGATGCGACGGCGCGATCTACGTCAATTCCTTCGGCCTGCAGGGCTTCGCGAGCGTCGCCAAGCGTGCCATCGCCGGCGATGTAAACGCATTTCTCCCCACGGTCGAGTCCGATTCGTATGAACGAAATAGCGACCGCGAAGTGCTTCTCGCTGGCTTTCGTAGATCGAGCAGAGATGATCATGCGGACCGAGTTGTTCGAGTGCGGCGATGAGCGGAGGTGACTACGCTGGCCGAATCATCATTGATTAAAGCCTCTCACTCTCTTTAATCAGATTCTCCAGGCTGCAATTCAAGATTTACACGGCTGGCAGAGCTCTGCAAGCTAGGGAAAACCCTGATTTGAGGTTCGTTTTCCTTGCGGCCAAATTTTGCGCGCTGCTTCGAGCTTGTGGTGCAGTCGAGCGAAGAAATTTGCTTTCGTGATGTATCATAGTCTCTAAAGCGGGAGCTGTTCCGGCGGCGGATAGCCGTGCTGCTCGCGTCCCACCCCGCCGTCGTACTTCTTGGTCGACTTGTAGAGCTCCAGGTGCCCGTCCTGCGGCGAACGACGCGCAGCGCTGGCGCGAGCGCCTGCATGTCTTCGGGCGTCATCGGCGTGAAGCCGCGCGCGATCGCGCAGGTTCTGGCGGAGCACCGCCAGCGAGTCGATGCCGCTGATCGTGGTCGCGACGGGCAGGCTCATCGCGTAACGCAACGCTTCCTCCGCGCCCACGACGCCGTGCAGGATCGGCTGGCCGTCGCCGCCCAAACTCTTCATGCCCGAGCGCCGCGATGCCGCGCCGCTCGAGCTCCGGCAGCACCTGCTGCTCGAAGCTGCGATAGGTCCCGTCGAAACAGTTGAGCGGCAACTGGACGGTGTCGAACGGATAGTCGTGCGCCAGCATCTTCAGATGGATCGCCGGGCTCTTGTGGCCGGTGAAGCCGACGAAGCGGACCTTGCCTCGCTGCTTCGCCTGGTCGAGGGCCTCGATCACGCCGCCCTTGGCGAAGTGCAGGTCCGGGTCGTTTTCATAGATGACCTCGTGAATCTGCCAGAGATCCAGGTGATCCGTCCGCAGCCGCTTCAGCGATTCCTCGAGTTGCTGCATTGCGACCTTCCTGTCCCGCCCGTGGGTGCAGACTTTGGTCATCAGGAAGACCTTGTCGCGCCGGCCCTGCAAGCGCCTGCCCCATCCATTCTTCGCTGCGGTGGTCGTTGTACTCCCAGGCGTTGTCGAAGAAAGTCACGCCTGCGTCCACCGCCTCCTGAACTATGCGCACGGCATCATCGAGGGAGCGAAGAGTTCCGAGGTGGTAGTCCGCCGAGTCCGATGATCGAGACGCTGTTCGCCGGTCCTCCCGAGGGGCTTGCGAGGAATTTGATCAGCGCCAGTGCTGGTCATCGCCGGCGGTCGCCGCAGCGCGCAGAGCTGTGCATCAGTGACCGCCGCAACCATCGCACCTGTGCCAGCCAAGCCTGCCTGCAAGAACCGCCGCCGGTCAACGTCCGGAGCTGCTTCGGCTCGCGCAGTTGCTTCGTGATGTTGTGTCATGTTCTCCTCCTCGATTCTGATCGTGGGAAAATCGTTGTTCGTGTTCGTGGCTCGTGTTCGCTTGCGAGCACGAATGACGAGCACGATCACGATTACGGCGCCAGCCAGGGGGCGTCTCCTTTTCCAACATCTCTGCGACCTCTCTTTGAGTTTGATCGATCGGGAAGCCGTGCGGCAAACGGGTCATCGGATTATCGTAGCGCAGCGAGACCTTGTACGGCTCGTAACGGCCGTCGGCGGCCGTCGGCGCGCAGCGGGCGCGCAAAGCATCCATCTCGTTGTCCGTCATCGGTGTGAACCCGCGCACGACCCGCAGGTTCTGGTGCAGCACGTCCAGCGAATCCATGCCGCTGATGGTCGTGGCGACGGGCAAGCTCATCGCGTAACGCAGCAGCTCCTCGGCCGTGACGACGCCGATTTTCACCGCCCACGCGGTGCCGCCCATGCTCTTCATGCCCAGAGCTGCCATGCCGCGCCGGTTGACTTCGGGCAGGACCTGCTTCTCAAAGCTATGAAAGCCGGCGTCGAAAGGGTTGAGGGGCATCTGCACCGTATCGAACGGGTAGCCGAGCTCGAGCATCTTCAGGTGGAAAGCCGGGTCCTTGTGGCCGGTGAAGCCGACGAATCGTGCCTTCCCCTGTTTCTTGGCTTGATCGAACGCCTCGAGCACGCCGCCCTTGGCATACGCCAGCTCGGGGTCGTTGTCGTAGACGATCCCATGGATCTGCCAGAGGTCGAGATGATCGGTCCCGAGCCGCATCAGCGACTCTTCGAGCATCTGCAGAGCCGAGTTGCCCGCTGCGCCCATGAGTGCAGACCTTGGTCATTAAGAACACCTTGTCTCGACGGCCCTTGAGCGCCCGGCCCAGTATGTTCTCGGTCTTGCCGTTGTAATATTCCCAGCAGTTATCGAAGAAAGTGACGCCGGCGTCGATCGCCTCGTGAACGAGCCGGATCGCCTCGTCCACGGTCGGGAGATCGCCGAGGTGATGACCGCCGACTCCGAGGGCCGACACCTGCTCGCGCCCGTGCGTCCGAGGGCTGCGATAAAGCATGTCGCCCTTGCGCGCGGTCGGCGGCACCGGTTGTCCTGATGACGCATCAGAGGAGAAAAACAACCTCACTGGCCGCTGCAACACCGGACGCCACGCCCGCGACCGTTACGCCCGGCTTTAAGAAAGTCCCGTCGAGTCGTTTTCATGTTCGAGCCTCCCAAATATTTGCTGCATGTTCTCGTCTGGCCATCGGCCGCCAAATCCGAGTATTCCATTGGAGCGTGTGACACCGATTGATGGGGTTTCGCTAGAGAGCAGTCAGTTGCCGGGTCACTAGCTTCTCAAACTTTGTACCCTAAAGTCGTCTTCCTCTTTGTTCAATCCGCGATCCCTAGCGCTCTCCGTCGGCAATGAGCTGCGGCCAGTCGATCTTGCCGCTGGAGATCAATGTCGAGATCGCTTTTGATGCCGGCCCGGATGGTTCCTTCCGGGTCCCAATCTATTCCAAACGAGAAGCATTTCCGTAGAGGACTGACGGGCAAAGTGCGCTAGCGCACTTTGCCTTTTCTCACAACGTAGGCAAAAAGACTCTGCCAAAGTTGATTTCTGCCGAGATCGTGACGATAGAGGAAAATTTAGACTGCTGAGAGCGCGATCGCTGGAGAAAGTGTCGGACATTTCGACGCGCCTACCGACAGATGTCGAGGCTTCGATACCGTCCGCTCAGAGAATGTTGACGGCGCGCGCGGCTAGTAGCGCAATGATCAGGAGTGATAGCAGCGATTGTAGCATCATTAAGACTTTCGCCCATCTCGCCAGCACGAGCACGTCGGTGGGTGAAAAGGCGGTGCTGGTGTTGAAAGCCAGAAACAAATAATCAACGAAGTTAGGTGACCAGTCCGGCTGGCCTGCTTCTCTCAGAGCCTGTTTGCTCATTGTCATCTGCGGAAAGAGGAAGGCTCCCTCCGAATGCCCTGGACGCTTATCCCGTTGATACGGTCCCCCGGCGTCTAGTCGCCAATACCACAAAGCAAAAACCAAAATGTTCGTGATCCAAAGCGATGCTGCTGAGAGCAAGAGCTGCTGTGGTGCCTCTTTGCCGGCGGGCAGAGCGTCAACCAGGAGGGTTACAGAGATAATCAGTCCAACGGTAAGCACCCCATCCACTGCAAACCCAAGAATGGCATTCAGACGATGCCTGCCGGTATGATAGGAGATGCTGGTCGGGATCAGTAAGGCCAGGACGAGAGAAGGGAACAGCCAGTTGGGTCCGAGGGTCAGTGAGTCGGGTAAAGCTAGGTAAAGACCGCCCACGGCCAGAATCGCAATGACAGCTGGCCAGCGCGGCTCCGAATCATACTGTTGCACAGACTCTTTCGTACGAACCACTGCTCACCGTTGTGGACTTAACTCTCGCACGCCAACTGCAAATTCTTATCATCGCGCCAAGATGCCAAGCACGCAAAAGTGATAGCTCTCGGCCCGTCATCCCGAGCGAATGCGATGGATCTAAGAAGGATCTCTCCGGAGTTTACCTGAGCTTGGCCGAAGGGGTCGAAATGACAAGAGACGTGAACCCTTCGCACCCTTTGCGCTTTGCGACGCAGAATAGTTGCAGGATGGTTGTCGTCAATGGTTTTCATAATCGTTGCCGCCTTCCTCATCTATATCTCTCAGAGATCGCGTATTATCTCTGACAAAAACCATGTTCGGCGCTCGGTCTCGTCGATCCAGGTTCTCGATCAAACTGGCCGTGGCGACGTCGTCGTGCCGCTCGCAGACCTCATGCGTGGAACGTAAGGACCGCGTCAGCTGCTGATTGTCGGCGCACAGCTCTGCCAGCATGTCCTTTGGGCTGACGACTTCGGCATTGTTGTTCTTTCGTGACGTTGATGTCGGGTGATATCGCTGATGGAATGGAGCGGTTCCGCCGATCTTGCGCGCCCGTTCGGCGATATCGTCCGTCATCGCGAAGATTTCCGCGATGCGTGTTCGTCGAGGAGCAGGTGGTAATCGCGAAAGTGGCGCCCGCTCATGTGCCAGTGGAAGCCGTCTTTATATAGAGCGCGAACACGTCGGCCAGCAGTTGACGTGACTCGCTCGAAATCTCCGCAACGGCATCGTGGCTGAGATCGGCTGGCGGTCGAAACTATCTGTTTCTTGCCTCTTTAATTGCGTTGCATCACTCTTTCTCATTGTTTGGTCTCCCTTATAAACGTTGTTATTTGTTAATTTCAGATGTGTGGAATTCCCTCATCCAACAGAGCAAGCCCTGTACCAGACCAATCGCTGTCGGGAAACCATCGTCACATGGCAAAATCAGGGGAGTTTCAGATTTTTAGGCTTGGCTTGATGGATTGTGCCTAAGAATGCGTGACTGCTTATCGACAGATGTCGAAATGTCGACGTTTGATCGGACGAGCAGCGCCACTCTTTATCCGTGCTTGAAGAGTTGTGCGCCTCATTGCGATACGGAAACCGTCACGCCTTTCAAAATATCAACGAGATCTCTTTACCTCTCCTTAACGGGCGCGCGGATTGAACGCCGCGTGAGGACATCGCGCAGTAAAAATTTATAAGATAAACCGGCCTTGAGAGAATCGGTCGTAGTGCGGAAGCACTCGATCGCAACGCTCATCCGGCTAAGGAGGCGCCGATCACCCGTCCGAGGCCGAAAGTGATCCCGGCCGCGAGCAACCCTAAAATGACCTGCCTCGTTCCGGAGTAGAAAACGTTCCGGCCAGTCAGCAAGGTAATTCCAGCGCCGATGCCAAACAGAGCTACCATCGCGCAACAGACACTCACGATCACACCCACGAGTCCCGATAAAAAGAAAAACGGCGCTACCGGAATGATGGCGCCCAGCGCAAACAGACAGAACGAAGCCCCGGCCGCGGCTCCCGCCGAACCGCCTAATTCCTCTGGATCGATGCCCAATTCTTCACGGGCCATCGTGTCGAGGGCAGCTCGCTTTGTCAGTAATCAGTCGCTTGGCCAGCGTTTGAGCCTCATCTTCAGGTAGTCCCTTGGCCTGGTAGATCAGCGCCAATTCCTCCGCTTCTTCATCCGGGGACTTCATCGAGCTCTTGTTTTTCAACCTCGATTTGACTCTGGTAGAGTTCGCGGGCGCTCTGGACTGATAACCATTCACCTATGGCCATCGAGCAGGCCCCGGCCAGCAACCCGGCGACGCCTGTAATCAGCACCGACTTGCCGCTCAAATCGGCCCCGGCAACGCCCATGACCAAGCTGAAGTTCGACAGCAGGCCGTCGTTCGCCCCGAGCACCGCCGCTCTCAGTGCATTACCGCCGATGGCGCGGTGGCGGCCCTCGAGTTGCGCGATGCGGCTGCCTTCCAGTCCCGCGCGTGAGCCGCCGGTGATGGCCCTCAGCAGGCGGGCGTGTGATTGTTCTTGCTGCGGCAGACCGCCGGCCAGGGCTTCGGGCTGCAAGGTCATCACTTGTGACTGTCAATCTGCTCGAGCGGCTCGATGTTGGGCAGCACGAACGCCGGGCCGAAGCGCCGGGCGAGGAAGATGAGCGTGCGCATGCGCCAGTTGAGCCTGAAAGATGGAAGCGAGCTGTCTGGCGGCGCGCAGCTTCGCTTCCCAGAAACATGAATGTCTCTCCTCAGCCTCCGCCAATCGTTGATAGACACTTTTGAGCTGCGGGTTCTTCTCGACCTCGGAGATGGCGCGGTAGAGCGCCGCGCCGTTGCGTTCGTCCTGCCAGTTGGCCACATACTGGGCCATTTTGTTGGTGTCAGTCATCCGTCGCCTCTAAACGTGCGGTAGCGGTCCTCCAGCTTTTACCGCCTAACCAGCGTATAGTTACCTAGTGTCCTATCTCAGAAGTTCACGGAATAAGTCGGCGCGCTCCTGCGTCATTACCGGCGAAAGCGGTAATCCAGGTTTTCTTGTTTCCGAATGCGGCTCTGGACTATTTAACAGCAGGTGGCTTTGGCTGGACCGGTTTCGGCCAAATGCCCGCGCCGTGTCGCGCTGCGGCCGTGTGCGTTCGTGAAAGCGCGCGCTGGCGCGCCAGCTCTTTCACCCCCTGTTTCTTATAATCGTCGCTTGTCAGCGACGCGAGGAAACGCCACTACGATCGTCAATCTCGTTCTCCTTCAAGCGCGAGCGGCTGGATGTCCTTCGTCCAAGTACAGGGATTTTGCAATCCAGTCGCCCTTGTTGTAGTGGTCCATGACATCCCAAAGCGTTTCACTTGTGAACCATCGTGAAAATAAGGCCCGGTGACCAAGACATTGCGCAGCCCCGGCGTTTTGAATGACGCGATATCGGACTCTTTCTTGGTGATGAGGAAGCGGCCTAGAGCGCTGACATGTCCGTCTGAATGGCTGCGCTGATCGATGGCCGCCGGTATCGCCCGACTTGACGAGCTGCTCGGCCTGTCGCGCCAGCGCGACGACATTGTGCCGGATGATGCCGATGCCGATGTTATGAAAGTCATTGTCCGTAAACAATGTGACGTCTCGCTTGGTCTCCGTCAGCGCATGGCATTTATTGCAGCGGGCACGGGTGTTGAAGAGATCCCAGCCGCGCATGGCCGCATCATCGATAGCGTTCTTGTCACCGGCGATGAAGCGATCAAAGGGAGAATTGAATGAAACCAGAGCTGCGTTCGTAGGACGCAATCGCGCGCAGGAGATCCGGGCCGCTGGGCGGGCGGCCGAATACCTGGCTGAACGCTCGCTGGTACTCGCCCACGGCTGCGATGCGGGCGACCGCAGCCTCTAGGTTCGGCTGGCCCATCTCAATTGAATTGACGATAGGCAGCGCCGCCTGATCTTCCAGCGTCTTCGCCCGGCCATCCCAGAACTGCGTCTTATTGTAGAGCGCGTTCAGAATAGTCGGCGCGTTTCTTTGGCCGGCGCGGCCGTGGATACCAATAGAAGTTGGCTTGCCATCTGTGAATGCGCGCTCGGGATTGTGGCAACTGGCGCAAGCGACGGTCCCATCGGCCGACAAACGACCGTCGAAGAAAAGTTTCTGGCCGAGAGCGATTTTCTCAGGCGTTTGCGGATTGTCCGGTGGTATCGACCGCCCGCGTCTGGTCGACCGGAAGACCTACCTGTTGAGGCGATCTCGGCTGGGCCAACGGGCCCGCCTTTGGAATCGGCGGCTGAGCAGCGGTTTTCGTCGATTGTGTTTGCCGCGCCAGCGCAAATGATGATCATCAGCACAGCGACGCAAGCCCAAACTGCCGGCATAATTTTTTTCCGTCATTCATAGGCGGCCTCGGAAAATCAAGCGATGGTCAACCTTAGATTACGGGAGCACGAAGGCTCCCCTTTCTTAATTTTTACTTCTTGAACTTTCCATCTTCGCGCGATCAATTCTGAATCAAAACCCCGATTCTGAAACCTGTCTGAAGTCTGAATTGAAAGCCTAGCGCTGGCTTCCTGACACTTATCCCTCGTCACCCGTCATTTCGGTTATCGGTTCCAGCCAGCCGCCGAGGGCTTTGATCAGATGGATGCTGGCGGCCATTTGCAGGTTCACGGCTTGCGCCAGCGACAGTTGGTTGGAGAGAAGCGTCCGCTCGGCGTCGATGACGATGAGGTAATCGACCAAGCCAAACTTGAACTGCGCCTGGGCGACGCGGAGATAATTCTGGGATGCGCTGACCGCCTCGCGCAGGTTCCCGACCTCATCGGAGAGGGCGTGCAGGTCGGTCAGGGCGTCCTCGACATCGGCATAGGCGACCAGAACCTGATTCACGTACGCGGCGACGGTCTGCCGGTAGACGGGCCTCGGTGGCCTCGAGATTGGCCCTGAGCCGGCCGCCTTGAAAGATGGGAAACGAGATGCTGGGGGTGATGGCAGCGACGCGGCTCCGCCAGTTGAAGATGCTCGAGGCGTCGGCGCTCTGGAAGCCGGCGGCGCCTGTCAGAGTGAAGGTAGGATAGAAGTCGGCGGTTGCCACGCCGATCTGAGCGTTGGCGGCAACGACATTCTGCTCGGCCTTCGGCGACGTCCGGCCGGCGCGCCAGGAGCTGGGCGGGTAAGCCCGGCGGCACGTCGGGCGGCGAAGCCTCGTGCAGTGGGTTGGACGCGACGGTGAACAACGGAGCGGGGCGGCCACAGAGGATCGCCAGCGCATGTTCCTGGTCGGCGCGGGCGCGCTCCACGTCCCGTAGCTGAGCCAAGGTGGCCTGGAGTTGGGCTTGGGCTTGATACAAGACGATGGGGCTCACGAGCCCGCTCTTGAGCTGGGCGGAGAGGATGCGGACCTGCTCACGAAATGACGCGACGTTTTCCGTCAGGATCTGCACCTGAGCGTCCAGCGCGCGAAGAGTGTAGTAGAACTGGGCCACATCGGTCTCAATCGGTGAGCCCGACAACTCGCCAGGTCATCGACGCTCGCCGTGGCCTGGGCCTGGGCGGATTCAAATGACCGGCGCACGCGGCCCCACACGTCGATCTCGTACGTCAGATCCAACGGAATCAGCCAGTCGTTGATCGTGGCACCACTTTGCACCCGCTGGCCCGTGATCGTGCTGTCGCGGTTCCCGGAGAGGCGCTCGCGTATGAACCTGGGATCGAGCGATATCGTCGGGTAGAGGAAACTGCCGGCAACGCGGACGAGCGCGCGGGCCTGCGTCGACGCGGGCCACAGCCTGCCGGAGGGTCTGGTTCGACGCTTGGGCGCTCGCGATGAGCTGATCGAGCTCCGGATCGCGGTAGAGTTGCCACCACTCCGGTGCGATAAGTGGAGCCTCGTCGCTGGTCGGCTGCGACTTGAAACTAAGCGGCTGCTCGACCGGCGGCCGCACGTAATCCGGTCCCACCATGCAGCCCTGCCCATCGACGCTCAGAGTCCGACGAGAGCCGTCACGAAAGCGAAGCCGGCCGAGCAAACTGCGCGGAGGCGCACGCCGCGCGACTTAGCCTCGAGGCGGCGTTTTGAGATGCGATAGGGTTGACAAGTTGACCCTCCTGAAGAGACACCGTGGGCTGGCTCACGATCGTTTCGTTGCCGTTGCAGTCCGGCCTGGATGTCGATCGAGGTGCCGAAGTCACGGCCGAGCGCCACCTCTTGAAAGTGCAGTTTGTTTCCCGGTCCCACGATCGCCACGCGGCGTGCCTTGCGCGTTGAAGATGACCGCGGTCGCCGGAACCCGCCAGTGCGTGCCCGAGGGACTCGATCTTGAAGCTGACGTAGACGAACATTCCGGGCAGCAGCCGGTGCGACTTGGTTGGGAATATCGACCTGCGTCAGCAGCGTCCGCGTGCCCGGATCGAGCGCGTTGGCGGTTCGGGTCACCGTGCCAGTCACCGGCTGCATGAGCTGCCCTCGGACCGTCACCTGGACCGGCAGACCGACTTTCACGTTCGGCCCGTAGGCCTGGGGAACGTTGACGAACACGCGGAGTGCGTCGATTTGGGCGACCTCGAACAGTCCGTTCGCTCGCGCCGGTGACGCTGGACGGCGCCACGGCGGTGTTGATTGATGGGGCTGCCTGCCGTGATCAACGCGCCCACATCCACGTTCCGCTGGATCACCGTGCCGTTGAACGGGGCGAGGACGCGCTCGAACGATGTCAGCTCCTGGAACCGCTGGACGTTGGCTTTGTTTGACTCGACAGTCGCCTCGGCTGCGGCCACGGCGGCTTGGGCCGTGCGGTGAGCAGAGACGTTCTGATCGACCGCCTGCTTGGCGACCGCCCCTTCCGCGTCGGCCGCCTGGTAAACGCTCCATTGTGACCCGCGCGAGATCGAGGTTGGCCTTCTGCAGATCCAGGTTCTTCTCGGACTGCTGGAGATCGGCTTGGGCCTGCCTCAGTTGCTGGTCGATCTCGGGCGACTCGATCTCCGCCAGGAGCTGGCCCGCCGTCACCTGGTCGCCGATATCCACGTACCGCTTCCTGAGGTACCCGCTGGTACGCGCGTAGATGATCGCGTCTTGAATGGCCTGGGTCGTGGCGGCCAGTGACAGGTCCGCTTCGGACGCCGGCTCCGGGCGGATGACATAAACCTGCGGCACAGTGTTCTGGGCCTTCTGGGCGGCCACGGTGAGCTCCCGGTGATTGCGCACCCGGGGAACCACACCGAGTAGCAGCAGGATCAGAAACAAACCCAGAATCCCAATCCCGATCGACGATTATTGTTCGCGTTCGGGCTCGTGGCGCAAGACGAGCATTCTGAGGCGGGCTCGCGCCCATCCCGTTCCGGCTCGGGTATCTCAGACGGGTGGTTGGCCTGGACGCTCATGTTGCCTCCTCGCTATCAAAGTCCTTGGGCGGCTTGCGGCGCAGCAGACTGTAGGTCACCGGGACGAAGAACAGCGTGTAGAACGTGGCGACCAGCAGCCCGCCGATCACCGCCCGGCCCAGCGGAGCGTTCTGCTCGCCCCTTCACCCAGGCCGAGGCTCATCGGGAGCATGCCCAGGAGCATCGCCAGCGCCGTCATCATGACCGGGCGAAGCCGCGTGCGGCCCGCCGCCAGCGCGGCGGCTCGCGCCTCGTGACCGCCGAACTCCGGGTGACGCTGCTCGTTGGCGAACGTGATCATCAGGATGCTGTTCGACGTCGCCACCCCGATCGCCATGATGCACCCCATCAGCGCGGGCACACTGATGGTCGTCCCGGTGACGAACAGCGCCCAGAGAATTCCCGCCAGAGCGCCCGGCAGCGCCATCAGGATAATCAGCGGGTCCAGCCACGACTGGAAATTGACCGCCATCAGGAAATAGACGAGCAGGACGGCAAAGCAGATCCCCAGCCCAAGCTGGAAGAACGCCTGGTTCATACTCTGCACCTGACCGCGGACGACGATCGAGCTGGCTTTGGCAATCTGCCCCTTGTACTTTTCGATAATCTGGTTGACCTGGCTCGAGACGGAGCCGAGGTCGGTGCCCTGGACGCTGGCGTTAACGTCGAAGACCGGCTGCACGTTGTAGTGGTTGAGCGACAGCGGGGTGATCGTCCGATGAAAAGTCGGCCAGGTTGCTCAGCAGCTGTGGCGACGACTGCCCCGCGATGGCGATCGGAGTGCGATGCAGCTCGTCGAGCGATCGCCACCCGGTACTGTTGCGTCTGGACCACGACCTGGTAGCTCACGCCGTTTTTGGTAGTTGAGCCAGAAATTGGTCGTCGTCGCTCCGCTGCCGGTCAGCGAGATCAGCAGGCTGTTGGCGACGTCCCGCTGCGTCAGGCCGACCTGCTGGGCGAGGATCCGGTCACTGTCGATCATGATCCGCGGCGCGTCGAGGATCTGCTGCACGTGCACGTCCACCGCGCCAGGGACGCCTCTGCAGTTCGTTGGCGATCTGCTGGGCGACCTGGAAATTCTTCTCGGATTCCGCCAACGGGCCCGTGACCTGGATATCAATGGGGGCTGGTAAGCCGAAGTTGAGGATCTGGCTAACGATGTCGGCCGGCTGGGTGAAGAATTCGAGATCCGGAAACCGGCGCGGCAGCTCGTCGCGGAGCAATTTCAGATATTCGGCGGTCGGGCGGTGCGTCGGGTTGAGCGCCACCAGGATCTCGCCATCGGCCGTTCCAACCGTGACACTGTCGCTGAGCGCCAGGTTGATCGGGTTCGGCAGGCCGATGTTGTCGACGATCACGTTGAGCTCGGCGGCGGGGATCACCTGGCGGATATAGTCCTCGACCTGCTGGAAGTAGACTTCCGTCTGCTCGATCCTCGTTCCCGCCGGAGCCCTGACATGGAACCGGAGCTGACCCGCATCGACCGTCGGGAAGAAGTCCCGGCCAACGAACGGGTACAGGAACAGCGAGACGATCGCAAAGGTAAGAAACACCGCGATCAGCACCCGCGCGTGTGCCAGCCCCCAGTCGAGCGCCCCCTCGTAGGCGTCGGTGAGCCTGTGGAAGCCTGCCTCGAACGAGTCGGACATCCGCCGGAACAGTGACCGCCGGATCGGAGAGCCCTGGCCGGTGCCGTGGCCAGTGCCGCGCGTGGGCCTCGGGCGCCAGCAGGTACAGCACCATCGTGGGGACGAGCGTCCGCGAAAGGAGGTAGCTCGCGAGCATCGCAAATACCACAGACATCGCCAGCGGCGCGAACAGCGCCCCGCCCACCCCGCTGATGAACAGGATCGGCACGAACACGATGCAGATCGACAGGGTCGCGACGAACGCCGGTGTCGCCACCTCCGCCGCCCCGTCGAGGATCGCTTGCCGCAGCGGCTTGCCCAGCTCCATCTGGCGGTGATTGTTCTCGATCTCGACCGTGGCGTCGTCCACCAGAATTCCCACCGCCAGCGCCAATCCACCCAAGGTCATCACGTTGAGCGTCTGGTTCAGGATGTTGAGCACGATGATGGAGGTCAGGATCGACAGTGGGATCGACGTGATGACGATCAGGGTGCTCCGCCAGGACCCCAGGAACAGCAGGATCATCAGCGCCGTCAGGCAGCCGGCGGTCACTGCTTCGTGGACGACCCCGTGATAGCGGCCCGCACGAAGACGCTCTGGTCGAACAGGAAATCGACTTTGAGGCTCGGCGGCAGGCCGGCCAGAATCTTGGGCATCAGCTCGCGCACCCGGCCACGACCGTGAGGGTCGAGGCGCTGCCGTTGCTCAGGATCGGCAGCAGGGCGGAGTGGCGCCCATCCCGCCGGACCAGGTTCGTCTGGGGCTGGAACCCGTCGTGGACGAATGCGACATCTCCGACATACACCATCGCCCCATTCACGTAGCGGATCGGGACGTGGTTCAAGTCGTTCAGAACCTCCGGGCTGCCGTTCATCGCGACATCGTACTCGCGCGTCCCGATCTTCGCCGTGCCGGCCGGCAGGATGACGTTCTGGGTAAGGATCGCATTGCTGACGTCCTGGGGCGACAGCCCGCGCGCGTAGAGCGCGTCGGGGTCGATGTCGACGTTCACCACCCGTAGCTTACCGCCGTAGGGTACCGGAATGGCGGCGCCCTGAATGGTGACGAGTTGGGTGCGGATGAAGCTGTTGCCCAGGTCATTGAGCTCCTGCTCGGGCAGTTGATCGCTGCTCAAGCTCGCCAGCAGCACCGGGACGCTGGCGGCGTTGTATTGGAGGATCAGCGGCGGAAAGATGCCCGGCGGCAGTATCCGCACGATCTGCTGCGCCTGGGCGTTCACTTGCGCGATGGCTGCCGCGATCGGCGTGTTGGGTTGGAAGTAGAGCCGCGTGACGGCCGTGCCCCGGAGCGACACGGATTCGATGTGCTCGATCCCGTTCACCGTCGTGGTGAATGCCCGCTCAGTCACGTTAACGATCCGATTCTGCATCTCGGTCGGAGACAGCCCGGAGAAGCTCCAGATCACGCTGACGACCGGAATGTTGATGCGAGGAAAGATGTCTACGGTCATGGTCACGATGGAGAAGATGCCCAGGACGGCGATCAACAGGGCCAGTACGACGAACGTGTAAGGCCGGCGGAGCGCGAGGCGGACAATCCACATGGGCGCAACCTAAAAGCTAAATTGTTATGACCTCTACGATTTGATGAGACTTACTCCTTACTCCAACGAGACTGGTGTCGCAACGCTTCCAGAGGGGTTGTCATCCCGAACGGATGTGAGGGATCTTAAAGCAGATCTCTCCTTCGGTCGAGACAAGGATTTCTCGCGGAGCCAGACTGTCTGAGAAGACCCTCCGTTCGCGCTTCGACGCGGCTCAGCGCGAGCGGTCACTAATTGTGATTTTCACTGCTTAGCCGATCACCGAGCGGAGTCGAACCACCATAAAAACATTCGGACACGCCTTTGGGATCAATTCGCATCAATCTTTTTGATACCCGCAGGCTTGCTGCGAGTTCGTACTTTCAAATGCATGCGTCACAACCTGTACCATACTTCTGACTCGATCCCATTGCCATTCTGGGATTCAACCTCGTAGTCAAACAGGTACTCGTGTTGTCCGTTTTCAAATTCAACCAGCAAAAGAGTGCGTCCAAGATTTTCGCTCACAGAAACGAGTGTGCCTTCTCTTGGCAGTGGCATACCTGTCTTTGAGGACCGAATAGTTTTGGTTATATTTAATTTGATACCTGTCTCCATAACACGTCTCCTCGTTGCAAGATCCAATTTGCAACTAGGGTTAATGCTGTTTTTCAGAGGACCGAAATCGGCATTCACGGAAATCGCTGTCGGGGCAACGTTGGAGCCGCTGCCTGAATCCATAGAACTGCCGCGATTAGAAACAGGCCCATCACTATTAATTGTATGCTTTTCAATCTCGTTCTCCTCCGTTTCGCAGCTGAGGAGGGCAAGGACTGTGCCAGCGAGTTAAAACGCAATCAATATGAACAAGTTTCAACTCAAAATCGGTAAAGTTGTCTTCGGTCAGTATTATGGTTGAAGATGCGGCTGTCGAAATACCGGAAGGTGTCGAGGATTTCGACACTAGCGGTAAGCGGAAAATTCTTAAATCGTCTATCTTTGAATTGAAAATCGATCGGACCGACGGCTCGGGTGTCAATCTACACAGCTTCGCAAAAGGAAAGGTAAATATCCTTGAGTAGGTCGCCAAAAATCAACAGTACGAGAACACACGTGCTTATGAGTAGGATTGAATTCCGGCGCCCCGCTAAAGAGCCAGAGCCGCTTATCTGCGAGTCGGCATAGTGACATCGTGTCGGTATGGCGGTCGTTTCGGCTAGACCGCGCGCCAGGGCGAGCTGCACGGTCTTCGTGACTTCATAGTGGATCATTTCAATCGGAATATTGATCGCGGATTCACTTGAAAATAAAAATAATTCTGCCCCAATTCACGCTCATTTTGTAACAGCGGCTCAAGCGCACGCCGCCTGAGCTGCAATCCACAGCGTCCGCGCTACGCACTAAGTGGCATCGACTGATCCGCTGCCGAAGATCGCGCTGGCGGCGCCATGAACTCCGGACCCACTGGGTCGGTAATCGACTCCCGGACAATTTCATTGATAGTTTTCAATGCAGCCGCATCCAGTTTCCAGCCAGTGACATCGGCAATCGGCGTCAGCTGGTTGGGATGGCGCGCTCCCCAGAGCGCCACGGTGACGAAGGGTTGCTCTAGGGTCCAGCGGAGGGCCAGTTCAAGGACGCGTTTACCGTAGTTCTCTTGGGCAAAGTGGTCGAGCCGCTCGACGGCTTTCAGGTACTGCGCATAGCGAGGCGGCTTAAATTTTGGATCGATCTTGCGGACATCGTCGCCTTGAAATTCGGTGTCCAGCTTCATTTTGCCGCTTAGCAGTCCTCTGCACAGGGAGCCGTAGGTCAGCGTGCTGATCCGGTGAGTGCGACAGTAGGGCAGGCACGTCTCGTTCAACGTCGCGTTCGAACAGATTGTAAGGTGGCTGCGCCGTATGCAGCAGGCGCGGCTTGCTGGAACAGGTTCATCTGTTCCAGAGAGTAGTTGCTCACCCCAATGGCGCGGATTTTCCTTGTTTATAAAGCTGCTTCATTGCGGTCGCTGTCTCTTCAATTGGAACAAGAGGGTCCGGCCAATGAACTTGATAGATGTCGATGTAATCGGTCTGCAGGCGGCGCAGCGAGTCATCAATTTCGTTCGTGATCCGCGCTCTAGTCGAGTTGCGAAACAACTGGGTCCCGCGCCACTCCAATCCGACCTTCGTCGCAATGATGACTTGTTCTCGCTTGCCATATTGCGCCAAGGCCCGACCGACGATCTCTTCAGCAAGCTTCCGAGCCCGTAGGCTGGAGCCGTATCGATGAGCGTTATCCCGTGCTCCAGTGCCGCGCGGATCGTTTCGAGGGCCTCCCGTTCATCGGTTCCACCCACATGGAACCTCCGATCGCCCAGGTGCCCAAACCGATGCGCGATACCTTACGATTCAAACCCTTCACTTTTGCATATTCCATGGTACTCGGACCTCCAAATGGGTTCCTTGAAGATCGTTATATTGAGTCGCCGGTTAACACGACGACGAGAATTCCCTCGAGTCTATCTTTCTCTTCCAAAATTCCACGATCGACGGCGGTCCTTTGAACACCGGCTTTATCAAACCAGCTAACCGCCAGAAGGTCGCCATTCTTATCGTAAAGCTCCCAATAGTCGGCCGGCCTCTCGGTGGTCACATCGGTATAGACGTATGCGGCCATCGTGCCCAAAACCTCTCCTTCGACCACCCACGGCTGAAAAGGAGACGACGACTCATATCATGCGGCTCCGGTGCCGCAACGCTTTCCGTTCCGCGGCATTGTCCCTGGGTTGTAGCTCGTCAGCTCGAGACATCCCCAAAAACAATAACTGCATGATGATCCCCAAAAGGATGAAATAGATTTTATTCCTGAATAGTCATAGCTCCCTCCGTCACTTCTCTGAGATTTTGTCTTCAAAAACCGCCTTCGAGATTCTTATCCGGTGAAACAGAGCTCACGGTATTCGGTAAAGATCTTCTCCTCGATCTTAGAACCTTCAGGCAATACTCGACCCCTATAGATATAAGCGCCTGCTCGATACCTTGAGCCGCTGCCCGAGCTCCACACGGTTGCCGCAGTCAGAAGCACGGCCGCGAATAGTAAGTGCATTGATTTCATTTTCTTTACCTTCCTCTCTCAGAAAAAGAGAAAGGCAAGGAACGTGCCAGCCGAGCGCAAAGGTTTTCGCGGGTCGCCTAACTGACAGAGGGAAAAGAAATTTAAGCTCGCAACGGATGATATGAGTTGTGGCTCAATGTTGACGACGAAGATTGCGTGCCGAAATATCGGAGGATGTCTAAATTTCGACACTACCAAAGATCCCATCTTGAAGCGGAAGTCGTTTACTCTGAGGTTAGGTGTCAATCATCAGCGGGAGAGAACACAAGCGGTTGGATGGCTAAACGCGGATGCTGCGCCGAAATGGCGAAGGCAGCGCTTCAAAACGTTTAACGAGTCGCTGAGACTTCGAGGACGGCATGGCGTTTGCCTTCATTGAGAGCGAAGCGCGTTGGTTTTTGCAGAGGTAGATTTAGGAGGTGTCGCCTTGAAGAGGACAAAATTTCAACCCTGTGACCGACTCATGGACGGCAAACTTGCTCGTTATCTAAGGCCACGATTTCTCGTCGCAATCATTCTGCTTGTAATAACGATAAGTACTGTAGCAGAAGCTGATTGTTGGGATGATTCACTGAACCAGGTGAATAAAGATATTCTTCGCATGGCCTCAGGAGCTGTTTACCAAGTCGTCCCAGAGATGTAATGAATTCTGTCTTCTGGCTTCCCCTTACTAACGCTACTGTTTGCGACTCAATTGTTGACGTTGGTGGCGAACTGATGACCTATTACCAGATCTTCAATCGGGATACAGGTGCATCGGTCTGGGCGGAGAGGGGAACGTTGATTTGCTTTGGCAGATTTTATGTTGGGTTTCGGCATTTGCGCCTTTTTCGCGCTCTGGGCTGGCGCTCCGCAAAGTGGTTGCCTTTGTGGACGGCCTGGTTGTATTTTGATAACGCCCTAACCGCCCGGCTGCCAGCCCCACTTTTGCTCTTCTACGTCACTGCGAGTGAAGTGGCCAACGATTACGATCGTGTAGTCATCATACTTGGCCTCGCCGATCGCCGGAGGGCTCTGGTCAACGAACTTTCCGGTCACGGCGTCAATCGTGTAGATCTTAACCTCGGCATGGCCGCTGTGCTTTACGTCTTTGAATAACGAGATTTCCGGTATGGCAAAACCAAGGATCGGGACCGTAAACGAGGGGGAACCCACAAACGACTGCCCTTGGTCAACCGCGAGAACGGGAGCGAAGACTTTCAGCTGCAGCTGCGCTTGCTTCGGGTCTGTAGCAATCTGCACCTGTTGTCCTTGTAGCCAAGCGATGAAGAATTCCTTCATGAAATCCTTGTCAGGGGTAAGGCCGTAGAAGTCTACGACGACGGTTTTTCCTTGAATTCTTGAGTATCCAGCCCGGCTAAAGCGCGCTCAAAGGAACGGACGAGCAGCTCTTGTTCTACACTGGAGCGCTGAGTATTACTGATTTGGGTTGAAACCGCGCAGCCCGTAAGCATTACGAAGAGGCACAAAATCAAAAGTCTAGATGAGGTTTTCAACAGCATGCTGACATTCCAATCACAATGTAATTTCTGATAAATCTGCTGGCCGCGGCGCTTCCACCTAGCGTGTTTCTCTGCTGTCAACGTTTATTCGACTTTTTCCCATGTCTCATCGGGATCGTACACGCTCAGGGTTTTTGCTAGGTTAATGGTATTGCGGCCGAGATCCTTCTGATAGACAATTCCATCTTGATCGACAATAAAAGCTCATCACTCCTGAGGCAGCGTATTCCACAGGATAGGCTAAGAAGGCGAAGCCGCGGGTCATCTTGCCGTCGACGATGTAGTTCTTCGCTCCCCCTGCTGCGTGCTCTCCTTGCTTGGTCAGGATCTGGAAATAGTAGCCATAAAAAGGCTTGGCTCCTGAGTTTGAGTCCGCAGGCTGGGTGTCACCACCGGCGTAGGCCAAATGCGGACCGATAGGGCTTTCGGATTCGCCACGCCCCGTCTTCCAATACAAACCATTGTGTTTCCCGTCATCACTGACAAATTTCTGTGCGTATTGTTTAACCTCACCGTCGAGCGACTCGGCATAGTACTCCTTTTGCGCGTCCACTAGCTCTTGGCAGATTCTCATTGCCGCGATTTCATTTCTGCCAATTCGTCGTAACAATATTTCCTCTTTGCCGGCGCTGGTATCGAAATACCATGCATCATTGTGGTTCACGAGGGGAATCGGTAGTGGCCAGTTTTCTGCGCCAATGTAAAGCCGCACAGTTCCATCCGGCTCTTCGACCAGCCGGTTCATCTCCTGGTATTTCCGTACGAACTGGTCTCGGCTATTTTTGTCCTCTACTGGGTCGCCACTGGAAACGATTTCTTTTCCATCGGGCCCGAAAATCTTGAGGAGGGCTGTCGCGTCACCCGTCTGAGCGGCGCAGGAACAGGTGCTCTGCTCGCTTCGGCCGCAGATGAAAATGTCCTCTGCCCCGGCGTCTCAGCCAATAAGACCCACGTGAAGCCGAAGGTCCACAATAAAAAAGCGCCACGGACATCAATCTAACAACGGTCCACCACCGAACTTTTTGGGACCTGTCCTTTATACGCATCATTCTGCTTACCTCCATTCCAGTCTTCTGCTTAGGAACTATTGCTTCCCACCACAAATCCGATTACCTGTGGCCGCCCCCTCCGCCCCCACGCATGCCGCCCCCGAAACCGCCACCCGCGCATGCCCCCGCCTCCGCCACCGCGCATGCCGCCTACGAAACCACCGTGCATACCTCCGCCGAAACTGGACTGGCCGCGGAAGGAGTGCTGGTTTGCCACGCCGCCGTGGTCGAATCCGCTGAATGCGCCGGGGTGGCCGCCCGACTCCACGTGCGGCGCGGCGAAGCCACGATCGGCTCGATGGTCGAAGTTGCCTCCGAAATCGTGGCCACCTCGGAAATCGTGGTCACGGTGGAAAAAGGTATGGCTCCGTGAAAAAATCTGTTGTGGTTAAAAACCACAAAGCCACCGCCCCAATCGAAGCCCCATGCGGGCCATCCCCAACCCCAACCAAAACCCCAGCCGATGGGAAACCCTACTCCGAACGAGATGATCGGCGCGGCAACCCAGGGTCCTGGGATGTAACCCGGATAAACTGCTAGCGGTGCGCCGTACACGATCCAAGGATCATACTGAGGAACATAGACGACTTGGGGATTCGCGGGCTCAATGATGATCGTCTGCCCTTGCGTTGTCACGTTCTGTTGCGGCGTGGTTTTAAGAGTGCCGGCAGCTTGCGCTCGCGTGCGCATAACTTGTACCGCGTTGAGAACATCCTGTTGGTTGTTGAAATAGGCATCGCCTAAAGCAGAGGTCCACGAGAGATTTTTGTCCATATTCGCCAGGACCGAGGGGAATTGTGTCAGGGCCTTCACGCTGGGATCCCAGGACTGTTTATCCACCTCGCTGGCCAATTGCGCGCCCTTGAGACTGGAATTCTGTTGCAACCAACGCTCCGCTTCGACAATCTCGGTTGGGTACGTAGAAGCTGCCAGAATCTGGGCCACCAGTTCGTCCGGATACAAGGCGATGGGCGCCACCAGTTGCTGCAACTGTTCCGCAGTCATCTGCGCCGGCTGAATGCCGGATGGCGCAGCCGCTTGAACCTCTTGATTCTGTACAGCGGGTTCTCCCCAGTACGTGGCCATTGACGCGCACCCGCTTGTCGCAAGTATAAGAGCACATGAAAGAACCGACGCTAAAAATAGTTTTACCGATATCATGATTCATTCTCCTTACTAGCCGGCGGATTTTCAGTGATGGCTTCCTCCCCGCCGTCTGTTTTTTTACGCTCTTACGGTGATCTCCCCGCATTTCCCTAGTATTCCAGTCAGCCAGGTTTTGTTCACGGCGGACGGCTTCGAGGTAGAGTCTGTTGCATGTAGTTAATCACCGCATCGGCGACGCCTTGATCGTGCAACCGGGCTAACTGTACCAAGCCTTGGGCGTGCCATATCTTTTGAATCGTGGAATCATCTGAGTCAGCATTTCTCTCACCTCGAAAAATACGAACCTCACCGATTCAGTTGCGGTTATTCCCGGAGTTTTTGCTGCTGCTCCTGCAATTGGTCGATCTGTTGTTGCTGTTGAAGTTGCTGCAGTTGCTGGTCAGTCCGGAATTGATCTAACTGCTGCTGGCGCTGCGGTTGGTTGAGTTGCTCTTGCTCCCGAAGCTGATCGAGCTGCTGTTGCTGTCGAAACTGGTTTTGCTGCTGCTCGAGCTGGAGCTGGTCGGTTTGCTGTTGCAGCTCGTTCAATTGCTGCTGCCGCTGCATTCCACTCTACGAGGCTGGCGCGGGATTTCGTCAGAGTCGCTGCTGCAGCTGATTTTGCTGTTGCTCGCGTTGGAGCTGGTCGATCTGCTGCTGCTGTTGCAGCTGATCGAGATTTTGCTGCAATCGGTAATTCTCCTGGGCGCCCGCAGACCTAGCCGCGAAAAACAGACACGCGGACAAAACAACAATCATCGGACGTGAATAAAACTTTGTCATAAACAACCCTCCTTGGTTCCGTCGCAAGAGGTCTCGGAATTCTTGTCACGCTATTCTTAGGTTTCGCAAAAGAGATGCCATTCACGGTTGCGGGAAAATCCGTATCGGGTCGCATCTCCGGTGCGGCGTGCAGTCAACTGTTCAGTGGACCGACGACTGGATATCGACACTTGCCGGAATAACGTCTTCCGTTGAGTCCGCCGGCATGTGCCTTTTTCTCATCCAGCCTCGGAACCGTCGCGCGGTAAAAACTGGCGTCAGACGGCATGCCAATTGCGCTGACTCGTGAGCGAGAGGAACTATAATGACAGGCTCGGCGTCGTCGGCCATCGGGGATATGGCTACGACGTCATCAAGGAGGCTATAGGACAACAGGCAATCGCCCTCGATCAAGACGAGTGTGGGCATGTGACACGATGAAGATGGAGATCCCGTGGTGCTTCTTAACGCAAAGGATCTTAGGCCAAGCGAAGCGGAGGACATTTTACGGGCCTCAAATAAATCTGCCCGCGGACATCCTCATCAAATGATTGAGCGGAGGACCCCGCCATCCACGCGCAGTGCCGCTCCGTTGGTCGCGGCGGAAAGCGGACTGGCGATGAATGTTACGAGCGAAGCCACTTCATCAGCTGAGGCGAAACGTTTGAGCAAAGAACTGGGGCGAATGGTCGCGAAGAACTCCTTCTCAGCCATGGAACGTTCGACGCCTCGAGACTGAGCGATTTGGTCCATTAACTTCTCCACGCCCTCGGAACGCGTTGGACCCGCTAGGACAGAGTTCACAGTCACTCCTGTGCCTGCCGTCGTTTCGGCTAGACCCCGCGCCAGGGCGAGCTGCATGGTCTTGGTGACTCCATAGTGAATCATTTCAACCGGAATATTGATCGCCGACTCGCTGGAAATAAAAATGATCCTTCCCCAGTTCGTCGCCTTCATTTTGGGCAAGTAAGTGCGGCTCAAGCGCACGCCGCTCATGAAATTCGTTTCAATGATTGCCTGCCAATCCTGATCCAGAAATGGCCTCAAACGGCTTGGGCTCGTAGGAGCCGAGGTTGTTGATCAAAATATCGACGTGGGTGAATTGAGCGGCGATACGCTGCAGCGGCGGCGGCTGTGCTCAGGTCGCGGGCGCTCGCCTCAAGTCTGGCTTCAGGATGTTTTTGGCGGATCGTCGCGATAGCGTCGCCAACACGCCTCTCGGTACGGCCGTTGATAATCACGGTTGCACCCTCGCCAGCCAGGCTCGAGCCAATGGCGAAGCCAATGCCGGCGGTCGAGCCGGTGACCAGCGCAACTCTACCTTTCAGTTGTAAGTCCATAACAACTATTTCACCTCCGCGAGCTCTGATATCGCATCCGCAATTTTTAGCCGCCATTCGTATATCTGCCCTAGCTCCGGATGACAGGATCCCATTCTATGCCGTTCCCAATGCCTTTAGTCGAAAGAGTAGTCAGGGGGCGGCCAACGAGTATCGTATTTTTGGCACGCCGGTTTATCGTAACTGTCAGCAGCCAAACAACCGCACCCCGCGACAAGACTCGACACCAGAACCATCGTTGCTAGCAATGAAATAGCGCTGCGCATGATGCTCACCTAGTTTCGGTTGTTTACACTTTGTGTGTCTCTTTCGTGGAGTTATCGCGAGGGGCGGTGAGGCTCCGACGACCGAATGGTCACCAGAAAAAACGATGACAGTGGCTATTTTAAAGCAAGAGCTCTGACCGGTAATCGCGGAGCTCAAACTCACTCTTCTCTCCGTTGCCCTTTCTTCCTCCGCCAACGAGAACTTCAACAGTAATCCCTAGTCTCGTCGCTTCGGCGGCACACGACCCACATACTTTCATATCGATTACATCACTACGGACACGGTAAGTGGCTTCCTCACGTCCGCAGCACCGCTGGCACTTCATTGCCTATCTCCTCAATAGTTGGTCACAACGATTGTTCATTCTGGCGAACCTTCACTTGACAATAGCGGCATACGGGGTCGAGGAGGGCCCACGCCCTCCTCTTGTACCGTTTGAGCGACTGTTACTCACTCTCGTATTCCCGTCTGCCAACGTTGCTGCTCTTCAAGCTTTCTGGGTCCTGGATTTGATCTTGTCCCAACAGGGTTCTCGTATCGCACGGCCCGTAGAAGTCGATCACGTCGCCCTTGCTTGAGAGCTCTGGTTGATCATTGCCTAACGTATGCCGGGCGATCGCCGGGAACTTCTCGTGACAGTAACCGGTTCCGGCGAACTGATCTTCCGAGAGAATACCGTCCTCAGCTATCGCGTTGTTGAGCGCTCCCAGTGTGCCTGTGAGAAGCAAGGCTGCCAGAAATGATGTTGCGATTTTCATAGTTCTCACCTCCTTTCGTTGCATCATGACAACAGGTACCGCAAGGTCCATACCAAGCGGACCAACATTCGTAAGTACCTGACATCCGGTGAGTTGCAGCTGCCCGACTAGTGCTAGAAGATATTTCTCGAAACCGCGACGTGTCGGGATATCGACGAACGCCGAAATATCAGCTGCGCGGATCGAGAGAACCACCATCGTCGTTACAGTCGTGGCTCCGTCGCGAGCTCACCCGAAAATTGTCACGAGATAGAAATACTCTCCTCTCCGTCTCCAGTTGCGCAATCAAGTCGATATCAATGTGAGCGCCAGAATTTTGATCCTCGTAGGTGTAACTTCGGATCGTATCGATTCCCGGCTCTGTCTCTATTCCTCTCCAACGATCCGACGCGCAAGACGGCTTGCAGTTCGTTGATAAGCCGTATGAAGCGACGGTCGGCTTCTTCCTTGTTCCCAGTCGCCGATCCATAGCAGGAGACATAGTTAGCGATGCCGTCAACACTGCAATCCATACCCGGCATCGCGGGATTAAGGAGGTCTTTTTCCCTCTTCAGTCTTGATTGTTGGACCACGAAAGCGGCTCAAGGCCTCACCGCCTGCCGCAAGCGCAATCCGCAAGCTGCCGTAGCAGGTTGCGTCCTTGGCTCGTTTCGATTGATGACGAAAATCTCGCTTCCGTCGCCGCAGTGGGAGTCGCTTCAGATGCGAAAGACGTTTTGTCAGCGCTAAAACTGGCGACGAAAAACAAAGCTGTCAGGATCGAGGTTGCACGGTACATTTGTTTCTACTCCTTCTTGAAACCGAGGAAGGGGCAACGATCACTGCCAGCGATCCCGCTCGGGGATCGAACGTGATGCGTTTGAGAGTATTGGGCAGGCGACGTCAGGCTTCGCGTCCGGGAAGAACAGATTCTTCGCCTCATAAATAAGTCCGTCAGGCGCCGATTGACGTGACGCATTCACTTCCGGAACAAGCTCATTGGCTGCTATCCAGGCTACTCACAACGTCTCTGAGGCCGTTCATAACCGCAGTGATACCTTCTACCGTTGAGCGGCTGCAAGACTCTGCTTTGCATGCGGGCAAGAGCCCAGGCTGCAAACCTCATGAGACGCTCTAAGCCGCACATCTCTAGACGTTCCGGACATTGGTCTGATCTGGCATATGCGTTGCCTCCATCTACGCGGCAAGATACGAACCATGTGCGGCATCTTTTAGATCGTCATCATCCGCCGCTCTGGACGGGCAACGGAGATTGCAGCGTATCGAGGAAACATCGTGCGAGCGCGTAAACGGGTCAATGCTCTGCCGCTTGCTTCCGGAACGATCCAGTAACCTTGGCTGTAAGACCTGCACTCCGTAACCACCATCCACCCAGTGTGGCGGAACGTAGATGCGGTTTTCGGTGGGTTTCGGTTCGGTGCTTGGTGCAGGTTGAACTCTGCTGAATAATGGTGACGTCCTGATCATCGAGTCCATCCCCACCAAAAATCCAAAGCGGTGAAAAGGATGTGAAAAGGAAGGTTGCCTGTGCGATGCTCGAAGCCGCTGAAGCTGCCCTGAGTTCACCGAAAGCAGTGACCCGCACCTAAAGCAACGGTAGGGTACAGCCAAAATAGTGACGGTTACCAAAGCAAACAGGCACCGAAAGCCTTTTTTTCTGCGTGTGTTATAAGTCGTCATCTTATAATTGCCTCCTTCAAAAGCTCTAACTAATCCGTCCAGGCGGAGCTGGGATTAATATCCTCCTCGAACGCAGCAAGGGTGGATATATCTGATAAGGCATATGGATACATTTGGTAAATACTGGAATTGCGGCCAATACTGATCTGTGATCAGCACTCGCAGCTCGGATACATACTGGGTCTGTACTGTTGCGGATACAACTGGTTGTAATGCATCGCCTCCAACTCCTGATACGGATCATACTGCTCCGAATACGACTCAGTTCCACCCCAAGATTGGTCGTAATAACCGGGGGCATATACCTGTGCCTGTGCATCATGGGCGCCTAGAACAAACAAAAAATAAAAGCATATTAATCTATCAAGTTAGTTTCTTCCATCAGATTATCCTCCCCTCTAATGTGACTTTCAATGTCGGGCTCCCTAGCTCAGCTAGCTACGGCAAGGAGTGTGCCATGTAAACACAGGACAGCCCTGAACTCGATTAAAGCTAGTTGTTTGCGTAAATCAGAAACATTAGGCAGCTCGTTACCAGCGGTAGCCGATCAGGAGGACAGTACGTGCCGAAGCAAGTTTAAAAGGTATGATGTTCCACCGCCAGGGGGCCGGAACATATTCGCGGCTGCTTACTTTTGGCAGGGTCGTAACATCCATATTGTAAAAAAAAGCTTATAAACGCTTCTCGCGGTGATTCTTGTTATTACTGCCACCCCCTCCACCGAGAGCTCTGCAGATCCGGACCAGCGGAGAGTGCAGCCGCCCGTCAGGCCTGGCTATGAGCCGTAGTCCGCTCAAATTCAGCAAACGTGAACAGATCCCCGATCCGAATCTGAGAGCATTGAGCATCGTGTCGACTCGCCCCGGTATCTCGCTGCGTATGAAGGCCAGGTGGTGTTTTCCGTCTTGGTAAACGCAGTGGACCAGCAACTCCCCGCGACATCGCGGTAGGCCGTTTGAATGGCATGGCTTGGGCAGAACTGGGTCAGAGAACTTTTTGACGAAAACAGCCAGGCAGGTAGTGAGTGAAATCGGATCGAGGTAGCCATACAACGGTGCCGACTCAAACGATTGGGCATCACCTGTCTCTCAGGTAAAGTCGACATTCCGACACGCTGTCGATAAGTCGTCAGGCGATCGTCGTCACAATCCGTTCGAAACCAAGTTGCGAACATGTGAGACACTTCTGATCCGCACATTTTGAGACGTTCCGGACATTGATCTGGTCTGGTATATGGGTTGCGTTGCTGAGAGCTTATGACATAGCAGTTTAGACCGATAGAGGTCGCCCTTTTAGGCGGGAGTGGGTGGATGTCGTGAAGATCGGGCGACACGCAGTCGACGCGTGTCGGGCGCAAGGTAAACGTTAAACAAACACGAGGAGGTAAATAATGAGAGACATTTCGCGACGTGAAGCTATGGAAACAATGCTGCTTGCCGGCGCAGGATTAACACTGACAAACTCTGATAAATGCCGAAGCGCAAACGCCTGCCGCCCCTAAAGCTTTCGCGGGACAGCATCAACCAAGACCATTGCCGTTCGATCCGACCAGGCTCAAGGGGATTTCCGAAAAGCTGATCCAGATCGCATTGGGAGAATAACTACAGCGGCGCGGTCAACGCGCTCAATGCCGTCGAGCAGCGGCTGGCGACAATGCTCGGTGACAAAGACCTCCCGGCCTATGTTTATGGCGACCTCAAACGCGAAGAACTGCTACGCACAGGCTCTGTTGTGTTGCACGAACACTACTTCGCCAATTTGGGCGGCGACGGCAAACCGGGCGGTGATGTTCTCAACGCGATCAAACAGGCGTTCGTCAGCTACGATCAATGGGAAGCTGAATTTAAACGCACAGGCAACGCGCTCGGCGGCGGTTCAGGCTGGGTGATCTTCGCTCATAACCTCCACACCGGTGAGCTGCACAACTACTGGTCGTGGGATCACATGCACAACGCTCCAACGGGGTTGCCGCTGCTTGTGCTCGATATGTATGAGCACGCGTATCAAATGGACTACGGCGCAGCGGCAGCAAAATACGTTGACGCCTTCATGCAGAACGTCAATTGGGAGGAGGTCAATCGCCGCTACATGAACGCGCAGAAAGCGGTCGCAGCACTGAAGGCATAAGTGCAGTAATTACAGGGCCAGGCCTTTGCCATCCTACATTCGTCGCTGATTCTTTGAAAAGCGTGACGATCGCACGGAAAGCTCTCTGACGAGTCTTTCCATCTCATTCGGCATGACTCGCGGCGGTGCATTGGAACAGGACTCTGCTCTTTACAAAGACAATTGCCTGGGACGCGCACGCAAACGGCTACGGATCAGCCGGCGACAAAATTACATTCTTCTTCAGTGCGTGTTCTGCCAGGTGATGCGTCATCGGAATAGGCGCGCATCGTTTTTGATTTTGTGTGACTCATGACTGAGAAGTTGATGCAAGAAACTGAAAAGAACGACTTTCCAAAGCGGACGCGTTCCCTCACGTTGCTCAGACACTGGAAGATTGGTTTGCTGGCGGTCTGTCTAGCTGGCAGTGATCGCCTACGTTTTCTGGAGCAATTCCGGCGGAGCCCAATCGCGCGCCGCATCCCAAGGAGCCGGTTTCCGGCGCGCAAAGCGTCCCGGTTGCCACAGTAGCAGCAAAGACCGGTTCCATCCCCGTCTACCTCACCGGCCTCGGCTCTGTTACCCCGCTCAACACTGTGACAGTCAAGACTCAGGTCAACGGGCAGCTGATGAGTGTCCGGTATCAGGAAGGCCAACTCGTTCGTGCCGGAGACTTGCTGGCTGAAATCGACCCGCGCCCACTCCAGGCCCAGCTGACCGAGTTCGAGGGACAGCTGGCGCGTGATCAGGCTCTGCTGGACAACGCGCGCCTCGATCTCCAGCGTTTCACAGTGCTCGTCCAGCAGAATGCAATTCCAAGGCAACAATACGATACGCAAGTATCCCTTGTGCACCAGCTCGAAGGCACCGTCAAAAACGATCAGGGACTGATCGAGGGTGTCAAAGTGCAGCTTATCTACACCCGCATCACCGCGCCGGTCAGCGGGCGGGTCGGGCTGCGCCTGGTGGATCAGGGAACTTCGTGCAAACGACTGACACCACCGGCCTGGTTGTGATCACCGCAACTCCAGCCGATTACGGTTATCTTTACTATCTCCAGAGGACAACATTCCGGCCGGTGCTCGACAAGCTCAAGCGTGGGGTTCGGCTGCCCGTCGAAGCGTATGACCGCGCGCTGCAGCACCGCCTCGCCACCGGATACCTTTTGACGATCGATAATCAAGCTCGACCCAACCACCGGCACCGTCAAGCTCAAGGCGGTGTTTCCCAACGACGACAACGCTCTTTTCCCCAACCAGTTCGTAAACGCGAGACTCCTGGTGGAAACGCAACACGAGGCCACGTTGATTCCGACGCCGGCCATTCAGCGCAACGCTCAGGGCGCGTTTGTGTACTTGGTGAAGCCCGACCAAACCGTGGCGATGCATACGATTTCGGTGGGCACAACCGATGGCGAAATGACGGCGGTAGAGGGGTTAAAGGCCGGCGATGTCATTGCGGCCGACAATTTCGACAGGCTGCGCGACGGAGTCAAGATAGCCGCGCGAGATCCGTCGGCGAATGCGCACGGCGGGACCGGGGCGTGAGTCCTTCTCGTCCGTTCATTCTTCGGCCGGTCGCGACGTCGTTGCTAATGGCAGCCATTCTACTCGTCGGCATCGCCGGCTATCTGCAATTGCCTGTTTCGGCGCTGCCGGAGGTCGACTACCCCACGATCCAGGTGCTGACTTTCTTCCCGGAGCGAGTCCGGATGTCATGGCCTCCGGCGTTACCGCGCCGCTCGAGAGGCAGTTCGGTCAGGTACCGGGCCTAAACCAGATGACCTCGACGAGCTCGGGCGGAAGCTCGCTCATCACGTTACAGTTCTCGCTTAACCTCGATATCGATGTCGCGGCGCAAGAGGTACAGGCGGCGATCAATGCAGCGCAGACCTTTCTGCCCAGCCGATCTTCCCAGTCCGCCCATCTACAGCAAAACCAACCCGGCGGATACGCCGGTTCTGACCTTGGCGTTGACATCGAATTCCATGCCGCTGTCGAAGGTACAGGACCTGGCAGATACACGCCTTGCTCAGAAGATCTCACAGTTGCCCGGTGTCGGACTGGTGACCATCAGCGGTGGCCAGAAGCCCGCCGTTCGTGTTCAAGCCAATCCCACGGCGCTCTCATCCTACGGCGTCAACTCTGGAGGATGTGCGCACGGCGCTGCAGCAGACAAGCATCAATCGGCCCAAGGGCAACTTTGACGGGCCGCACCAGTCGTACCAAGTCGGCGCCAATGATCAGTTGTTGACGAGCAAGGAGTACCGGTCGGTTGTGGTCGCCTATCGCAACGGGGCGCCGGTCATGCTGTCGGATGTCGCAACGGTGATGGATGGCGTCGAGAATGTAAACCAGGCCGCGTGGAGGAACAACGTCCCGGCGGTCATCGTCAATATCCAGCGCCAGCCCGGCGCCAATATCATTCAGGTTGTCGATCGCATCAAAACGCTCTTGCCACAACTGAACAGTACGCTGCCCTCGTCCATTCAGGTCTCAGGTTCTGACGGATCGCACCGTTGACCATTCGCGCGTCGGTCGACGGACGTCCAGTTCGAGCTCGATGTTGACCGTGGCGCTCGTGGTGCTGGTGATTTTTCTCTTCTTACGGAATGTCGCGGCGACGATCATCCCGAGTGTTGTGGTACCGCTGTCTCTCGTGGGCACGTTCGCCGTGATGTATCTGCTCGGCTACAGCCTCAACAACCTGACCCTCATGGCGTTGACGATCTCGACCGGTTTTGTTGTCGATGACGCGATCGTCATGATTGAGAACATCGTTCGCTACATCGAAGAGGGCGAGAAGCCGCTGGCGGCGGCGCTGAAGGGCGCGGAGCAAATCGGGTTTACCATTGTGTCGCTGACGGTTTCGCTGATTGCCGTATTGATACCGTTGCTGTTCATGGGAGACATTGTCGGGCGCCTGTTCCGGGAATTTGCGATTACCCTCAGCGTCACCATTCTTGTCTCCGCGGTGGTCTCACTGACCCTCACGCCCATGATGTGCTCGAAGCTGTTGCGGCACAAATCCTCGAGCGCAGCAGGGACGCCTCTACCAGGCATCGGAGCGCGCATTCGACAGTATCATCGAGTTCTATGGCAAGACTCTCCGATGGGTGCTGCGCCACCAGACCGCGACTCTGATTGTACGGCCGCTGCCACGCTCGCGCTGACCGCATGGCTTTACATCATCGTCCCGAAAGGTTTTTCCCGGTGCAGGATACCGGTGTGATCCAGGGCATCTCCGAAGCGCCCCAGACCACTTCCTTTCCGGCGATGGCCGAGAGACAGCAAGCGCTCGCCTGCTAAGTCATTCTCAAGGATCCCGCGGTCGAGAGTCTGTCCTCGTTCATCGGTGCGGATGGCATCAACACCACCCTGAACAGCGGGCGCATTCTCATCAATCTCAAGCCGCTGGCCGAGCGCAGAATAAAGCGCGACTGGACGTGATGCGCCGGTTGCAGCCGGCGTTGGCGAACGTCGACGGACATCAGGTTGTACATGCAGCCGGTGCAGGATTTGACCATTGAGGATCGGATCAGCCGAACGCAGTATCAGTATACGCTGGAAGATCCCGACGCGAATGAGTTGAGCCTGTGGACCGCGCGGCTGGTCGACAAGCTCGAAGGCGCTGCCTCAGCTCCGCGATGTCGCCACCGATCAGCAGACGGAGGGTTTGCAAGCGTCGCTTGTCATCGACCGCGTGACCGCTTCCCGGCTGGGGATCACGCCGCAGATGATCGACGACGCCCTTTACGACGCCTTCGGTCAACGCCAGGTCTCGACCTTGTTCACACAGTTGAACCAATATCACGTGGTGCTGGAAACCCTGCCGGAGCTCCAGCAGAATCCGGCCAAATTGAAGTAGACATCTATGTCGCGTTCCTCAGCCACAGCTCCGACGATCGACCACCGGCTACCGGTTCGGACGCGTCGGTCGCGATTGCACCTTCGACTTCCAGCGGCGGCAACGGTAGGCTCATCCGCGCCTAGCACGACAACGAGCATTCCTACCACCTCCAACATCAATGGAGCGGCCGTGCCGCTCAGCGCGTTTACTCATTTTGAGTCGGGCACCGCGCCCCTTGCCATCAACCATCAGGGGCAATTCCCAGTCGTCACCATTTCATTCAATCTCGCTCCCGGCGCCTCTTTGGGAGAGGCCACGGAATGCAATTGAGCAGGCGCGCAAGGAGCTTGGCATGCCGCTAAGCATCCAGGCGGCATTTCAAGGCACGGCAGCAGAAGCGTTTCAAGCCTCGGCTGGCCAACGAGCCAGTGCTCATTTTGGCAGCGCTGGTGACCGTCTACATCGTGCTCTGGGGTTCTTTATGAGAGCTACATCCACCCGATCACGATTCTGTCCACCCTGCCCTCGGCCGGGGTGGGCGCGATTCTAGCACTGCTGATCTGCCGCTCGGAACTGAGCGTCGTTGCGCTCATCGGCATTATCCTGCTGATCGGCATCGTGAAAAAGAACGCGATCATGATGATCGATTTTGCGCTCGACGCCCAGCGCCATGGGGGCAAAAGCCCGGTGGACGCGATTTATCAGGCGTGTTCTGCTGCGCTTTCGTCCCATCATGATGACCACCATGGCCGCTCTCTGGGTAGTTTGCCGCTGGCTCTCGGTTCCGGGATCGGTTCGGAATTGCGCCGGCCACTCGGCATCACCATCGTGGGCGGACTGCTCGTGAGCCAACTCCTTACCCTATACACGACGCCGGTCATTTACATCTTCTTCGACCGGCTTGCCATGAAAACCTCAAAGTTCCGCGCCGGCCAAGAAGGCGCGGAGCCCGTTCCAGTGGAGTAGCCATGAGCCTTTCCGCCCCATTCATTCACCGGCCCGTGGCGACCGTTTTACTGACCGCGGCAATTGCACTGGCGGGGGCCGTCGCCTTCACGGTCCTGCCGGTATCGCCGCTGCCCCAGATTGACTTCCCACCATTACGGTGGCAGCGGCTTTCCGGGAGCAAGTCCCGAGACCATGGCTTCCGTCGGTCGCGGCACCGCTGGAGCGGCAGTTCGGGCGGATCGCCGGCGTGACGGAAATGACGTCAACGAGCTACTCTCGGCACGACTGCGATCACACTGCAGTTCGACTTGAACCGGAATATCGACGCGGCGGCGAGAGACATTGAAGCCGCCATCAATGCCGCTCGTGGTTATCTGCCGACTGATCTGCCGAACAATCCGACGTATCGAAAGGTCAATCCGGCGGATGCGCCGATTCTGATTGTGGCGCTGACGTCGGACGTCTACGATCCCGGCCGCCTTTATGATGTGGCCTCGACGATCTTGCAGCAGAAGCTGTCGCAGATAGCACGGCGTCGGGCAGGTCACTGTCGGCGGCAGTTCGTTGCCGGCCGTGCGCGTAGAGGTGAATCCCACCGCGTTGAACAAGTATGGGCTTCGGCCTGGAGGATATTCGCAACATGTTGAGCGTCGCAGAATGCCAATCGGCCGAAGGGACGGATAGCGGATGATACGACCACGTCGGATCTGGCGGCGAACGACCAGCTCCTCAAGGCCGACGCCTATAAGCCGCTGATCGTCAGCTATCAGAACGGCGCGGCCGTCAAGTTGTCGGATGTCGCCAACGTGCAGGATTCGGTGGAAGACTTACGAGCGGCCGGAATGACCAATGGAAAGCCGTCCGGTGCTGCTGGTTATTTCTCGCGAGCCGGGGGCGAATATCATCGCTACCGTGGACCGCGTGCGCGAGGCCCTTCCTCAGCTCAAGGCTGCCATTCCTGCAGCGATCGATCTCACGGTTGTCCTCGATCAGACGACCACGATCCGGGCATCGGTGCGTGACGTGGAGCAGACGCTGCTTATCTCGATTGGGCTCGTCATCCTCGTCGTGTTCATCTTTCTCAGAAATGTCCGCGCAACGTTTATTCCAAGCGTGGTGGTCCCGGTCTCGTTAATCGGCACCTTCGGGGTCATGTATTTGTGTGGTTACAGTCTCGACAACCTCTCGTTGATGGCGCTCACGATTTCAACCGGCTTTCGTCGTCGATGACGCGATTGTCGTCATCGAAAACGTGACCCGGCATCTCGAGCAGGGAATGCGACCGATGGAAGCCGCGTTGAAAGGAGCCCAAGAAATCGGCTTTACGGTACTGTCCATCAGCATCTCGCTGGTTGCCGTATTCATTCCGATCTTGCTGATGGGTGGCATCGTCGGGCGCTTGTTCCGCGAATTTGCCGTCACCCTATCGGCCGCCATTTTCGTTTCGCTCATCGTTTCATTGACCACCACTCCCATGATGTGCGCCAGGCTTCTCAAGCACCAGCGCGAGGAAGATCACGGCAGACTCTATCGGGCGAGCGAGGAAGTTTTCGCCTTGGGTACTGCGCATCTACGAGCACAGCCTTGCATGGGTCCTGCGCCACGCGGCCATCGACGCTTGGTGTTCTCCTGCTCACGATCGGCGTGAATGTCTATCTCCTCATCATTGTGCCTAAAGGATTTTTTCCGCAGCAGGATACCGGGCGCATCTTGGGAGGCATTCAGGGTGTCCAAGATACGTCCTTTCAGGCGATGCGGCAAAGGATTACGCGCTTCGTAGACATTGTTAGAGCTGATCCGGCCGTAGCCAACGTCATGGCCTTTCACAGGCAGCGGAGCAGGCACGACGACGAATACCGGCAGAGTATTCATGGCGTTGAAGCCGCTCGAGGAGCGCAACGTCAGCGCAGATCAACTGATCAATCGTTTGCGGCCAAAACTGGCGACGGTGCCGGGAGCGGCGCTTTATCTGCAAGGCGTCGCAAGACTTGCGCATCGGAGCGCAGGCTCGGGAACGCGCAATATCAATACACGATTCAGAGCGATAATCTCGAGGATTTGACCCGATGGGGGCCCGTCCTCCTCCAACAAATGCGGAAGCTCCCCGGCCTGGCGGACGTCAGCAGCGATCAACAGAACAACGGCCTTCAGGCATCACTCGTATACGACCGTTTGACGGCATCGAGATTAGGAATCACGCCGCAGCTGATTGATGACACGCTCTCCGATGCCTTCGGGCAGCGGCAGGTATCGACGATGTTCACGCAATTGAACCAGTACCACGTTGTCATGGAAGTGGAGCCAGAGTTCTGGCAAAGCCCGGAAGGACTGAAACAGATCTACGTTCGCGCGGCTAACGGCGGCGTGGTTCCGCTAAGCGCATTCACCGCATTACGAGCCAACCACGGCGCCGCTCGCCGTGAACCATCAGGGACAGTTTCCCGTCGGTGACCTTGTCGTTCAATCTTACGCCCGGTCTCGCCCTCAGTGATGCCGTAAGCCGCATCCATCAGATGGAACAGAATCATCGGGAATGCCGGCGACAATTCATGGAAGCTTCTCCGGAACACTGCAAGCGTTCCAGGCGTCTTTGGCAACTCAACCCCTTCTGATTATTGCCGCGCTGATAGCAGTCTACATCGTGCTGGGTATTCTTTATGAAAGCTACATTCACCCGATCACGATTCTATCGACTCTGCCGTCGGCGGGCATGGGCGCAGTCCTGGCCCTGTTGATCTGCCGCACCGATCTCAGCGTGATCGCTCTGATCGGCATCATCCTCTTTAATTGGTATCGTGAAGAAGAACGCGATCATGATGATCGATTTCGCGCTCGAGGCGGAGCGCCAGGAAGGCAAGAGCCCGCAGGAGGCGATCTATCAGGCGTGCCTGTTGCGCTTTCGGCCGATCATGATGACCACGATGGCGGCGCTCTTGGGGGCGCTGCCCTTGGCTTTGGGCACGGGAGTAGGGTCGGAGCTGCGCCGCCCGCTCGGCATCGCCATCGTCGGCGGCCTGATCGTGAGCCAGATGCTCACGCTTGTACACCACGCCGGTGGTGTATCTCTATCTTGACCGCTGCCGGCTGTGGTTCGAGCGCCGCCGACAGAACTTGCGCGACCGATGGCGCGCAGAAGCGAGCGCGGCAATTGTGATCGATGGGTTGCATGCAGAAAATATTGCGCGCCGCGGTGAAACATCGCCGTTTCGCCCCGGCGATCGTAGCGGCAATGCTGATGCCCTTGAGCGCATGCATGGTAGTGGGGCCGGACTACGTCCGGCCTACGGTCATCACGCCCGATGCTTACAAAGAGATCGACGGCTGGAGAGTCGCGCAGCCAAAGGACGACCTGATCCGCGGCGCCTGGTGGGAAATCTTCGGTGATCCCCAGCTGAACGCGTTGGTTGCTCAGGTCAGCGTCTCGAACCAGAACCTCGCCGTGGCGGAGGCACAGTACCGCGAGGCTCAGGCGCTGGTGCGTGAGGCCCGCGCTAGCTTACTTTCCGACGGCGACGATCGGCATCGGCGCCAACCGATCGAGCTCATCGACTACCACCGGGCAGGTCCAGCGTCGCCGAGAGACTGCCATTTCCAACTATTCATTGCCTCTCGACGTATCGTGGGAGATCGACGTCTGGGGTCGAATTCGCCGCACGTGTGGAGTCCAACCAGGCGAGCGCTCAGGCGAGCGCTGCAGACGTGGAGAGCGCGCGCCTGAGCGCTCAGGCGGCTTTGGCGCAGAACTACTTTCAGTTGCGCGAGCTCGATGCGCAGAAACAGCTCCTGACGGAGACAGTCGCTGCCTTTCAGAAGTCCCTCGATCTCACCGAGGGACTGTATAGCCAAGGAGTGGACTCCGAGGCGGACGTGCTACAGGCGGAGACCCAGCTCAAGACTACGCAGGCCCAGCTCATCAATGTGGGCGTCCAGCGCGCGCAGCTCGAGCACGCGATCGCGGTGCTGATTGGGAAACCGGCCTCCGATTTTTCCATTCCGGCCACGCCCCTTGCGGGCACGCCGCCGGAGATTCCCGTCGGCGTGCCCTCTGAGCTGCTCGAGCGCCGGCCGGACATCGCTGCCTCCGAGCGGCGCGTTGCGGCTGCGAATGCACAGATCGGCGTTGCCGAAGCTGCGTTTTACCCAACCGTCACGCTCAGCGCGTCGCTTGGCTTGGAGAGCTCGAGCCTGGGGAAATTGGCCTCAGCGGCGAGTCGCTTCTGGTCGGTGGGGGCATCCATTTCGGAGACCGTATTCGACGGTGGCCTGCGGCAGGCGCCAGAACCGACTTCGCGCGGGCGGCTTACGACGCGACCGTCGCAACCTATCGGCAGACCGCGCTGACGGCCTTTCAGGGGTAGAGGACAATCTCAGCTGCGCTTGCGTATCCTCGAGGAAGAAGCTACGGCGCAGAACGAAGCGGTAGAAGGCGGCGGAAAAGTCCGTCGTCTTGACGATGTGACCAATGCAAGGCGGCGCCGCCAGGCTATCTCAACGTGGCGTTACTAGCGCGGAGACAATCGCCCTGACGAACGAGACGACTGCAGTCCAGATCCTCGGCCAGCGCATGACCGCTGCCGTGCTCCTCGTCCAGGCCCTGGGCGGCGGTTGGAACGCGCCAACTCCGCCATCGAACCCGTGAGCAACAAGCGACACGAGGATTGAAGTCGATCTGCATCGCTCTGACGCTTGAATGAAAAGTTCAACGCCGGTAGATTCATCGTACGGATCAACGAATGTTCTGACGAACCAGTGAGCTGTAACAGTTGATTGGCAAGTGATTCGACTGGTTGGATCGAAGTACTTCCATTTAACGGTTTTGGGTTTTTGATTGTATTGACGGATGTAGCGCATGAGTTTTTTATCCAAGTCCTTGATCGAGGTGAAAATCCCTCGCGCGATGACATCGCGCTGGACCTTGGCGAACCACAGTTCTACTTGATTGAGCCAGGAGGAATACGTCGGGGTAAAATGCAGATGAACGTTGGGATGACGAGCAAGGAATTCCTCCACCTTCGAGGTTTTGTGGGCGGAGAGATTATCGGCGATGAAGTGGATCTCTTGACGCTTGGGTTGATGGGCCATGAGGTCAGAGAGGAAGGCCACGAACTCCGCCGAAGTGTGGCGCTGAGCGGTTTTGCCCAGGACATCGCCCGTGCGGGTGTTGAAAGCGGCAAAAAGCGAAAGCGTGCCATGACGGTAGTACTCAAAGCCGTGACGCTCGGCTCGGCCCGGGGAGAGCGGCAACACCGGGTCTTTACGATCCAACGCCTGAATCGCTGTTTTTCATCCACGCAGAACACCGCTGCATGTTGGGGTGGATTGAGGTACAGCCCAATAATGTCGGCGGCTTTGGCCTCGAACTGGGGATCATTGGACGCCATATAGCGCTCCAACCGATGGGGCCTGAGCCGGTGCTTGGCCCACACCCGAGCCACGGTCATGTGCGATACTGCACCAAGTTCACCGGCAAGCTTACGACTCGACCAGTGAGTCGATCCATCGGCGGGCTTTCTCTTAGTCGTCCAGGCAAGAATCTTGGCCTCCAGTCGCTCGTCGACCTTGTACCTTGCCCGTCCTGCATGGCGGCTGAACAGACCTGCCAATCGCTCGGCGATAAACCGGCCCCGCCAGCGCGAGATAAATCGGGTATCGCAGCCGAGCTTCTCACGAATCGAGACCCATTTGGCTCCTTGGGCCAACAGCAAAATCAGCCGGGCTCGACGAGATTGCGCCACACTCACCGCTTGCGCCCGGCTAATTCGTTCCAATTCCTTGCGTTCGATCATCGTCAGCTTGATTTCTTTCATCAATACGTTAGACGCTATTCATGCGTTACAATTCACTCAGCGCTTTCTCTTACCGGCTGTGGAAGATCTTTAGATGCTCTCTTCCCCTGCGTCAATGGAGAGTAGTTTGTATTCCGTGCGATGCCAAGTTTTTGCATTTTAGACAACAAAGTAGTGCGCTTGAGGCCCAGCCGGACTGCCGCGCCATGCGGTCCTCCGATGACCGCGCCGGCTTCCCGCAGAAACCTGCAGGATTCGCTGCCGTTCCACATCTTCCAGCGTGCCCGCCATAGACGACAAGATTCGATTGGATTCTTGCAGGTCGCTGACTTGAATCTGCAAAACGTTTCCTGGCGTCATTATCACCGCTCGTTCGATCAAGTTTTGGAGCTCGCGCATGTGCTTCCCGGCCAAGAATAACGAGCAAAAGCGCGGCCATCGTCTCTTCGGGAACCAGTCAATTTGCTTGTTCATGCGCTGTGAATATTTATCCACGTAACGTATTGCACCAAGAGCGAAATGATACCTCCGATACGGGGCTCGTCAGGCAAAGCGACGTGGGTATCCAGGTGGAAATGACGTTCAGCCGGAAAGGCCACAGATCCTCGCGGAATTGTTGCTCGGCCACCTTATCTCTTCCAGAATCACGGTCTCGTCGCCGCGCATTTCAGCCGTCGCGCCGACGCGCGAACGGTCCCGTGTAAGGTACTTCCTGATGCGTTCAAACCTCCTGCTCCTGCAAAGACGCGCAAGAGCTTAGGCTGCGAGAACTCCAACGGAATATCGCTCCAATGCATCATCAATGTCGGAGAAACAAAGCGTCCCTCCAGTCTCGCCAGCTCGGCGGCCACGATTTTCAGGTGAAACCGCGCCGGCAAAAGCTCCCTCAGGCGACCAAACAACCGCCGCCTTCCAAATAACCCCGAGGGATAAAAACCCGCCGCGCACCTGGGCTCGACGCCGGGACGATTGGAACGGTGAAACCGACGCCGAGGACCGCTGCGTGGCGCGACAACTTCCTCGCCGGTGCCGGATTACTCCTGCCGAGAAGGCAGTCACGCGGTCGATCCGATCGGCGCCACGACCTTCAACCTGATCCAAGTCGTCCCCCAGCGCGGCGCTCTCGCCGACTTTGTCGCCATAAACTTATGGGTGGCAGCGGTCCCCTTGTTTCGCTTCGGCGCCCGCTGATCCCCGGGTCGATCCCCTGCCGGGACTCGCATCCGCAGGCAGGTCCCCACTGACCGGCGGTTGGCTAAAACTCCAGCGCGCCGGCTTTGATCGACTCGCTCCACCGACATCGCTCCGGAATGTCGCCGTGACCCGTGAGAAAAACGACTGGGATCTGAATACCCTCCGCCTTGGCGAGCTCCTGTTGCAGATCAGAGTCACGCGCTTAGCCCGGGAGCTGCGCCATCCAGCATATAATCAGCTCAGGTGCATCGGTTTGCGGATGGGCTTGGAACTCGCGCAAAGGCAGGCCTCGACCCTGCAATCCCACTGGATCGGAACAAGCTGCTTCCAGCTCCCCTGCGCGGCACTGACGCATCACCATCCACGACATATATATAGAAGGAGAGCTATCTACTCATGGGCGCACCCCTTTCCTTCAGCTGCAGGATCTTCAGTAGAAAGTTATCCATGTCTCTCTCAAGCCTAAACCCCTGACAGCGTACATGATGTCGCTTGCTTCGTCGATGTTGAGTTGTCAACGATTGATTACCATAGATCACGCGAATCCATCTGGATAGGGCGTGAGGTTGCAGAAATTCGGGTCCTGAGTTTATCTTTGCAATCTCGAAATCTTTCGTTTTTATGTCATTAGACTTGAGGAGCCGCGCCGATTGCCTTCAATAACGCTTCCTCGCTGAATGGTTTGAGCAGTATTCCACTGCGCCGCCGTTGAGGGCTCGACACCCGCGCCTCTTCATCGCCATGAGCGGTGATAGAAGGATAACCGGGATCGACATATGACTGGCAGCTAAGGCGACGTTGAAGCTCGAGTCCACATTCATGCCGAAGGCATGCGCACATCGAGGATCAGGCAGTCCGTATCGGAGAGATGATTCAATTCAAAAACTCTTCGGCTGAAGTGAGCCAGAGCTCAAACCAGACAGCGAACGGTTAAACCGCTGAGAGATTCGGACCAGAGTCCGTCATCATCTGACAATTGATTGACAGGGAAGAACTAGGGGCATGCTCACGCCTTCATAATCTCAGTTAACGCGTTTCAGATAAAAAATCTATTATACTTTGGTATAGGCTGGTTTCAGTCACGGAGTCTCGAGCCGCCGCTGCCCCGTAGGATGTTTTGGCGCGAGGGAATTCTCAGCTTCTCACACAACCTGACCAGTTCCGGCCAATGACCCTGCCCGCATTTTCTGCATGACTTGACCCCGGTGAACTTTGACGGTGATCTCGCTGGTGCCGAGCTCGGCGGCGACTTGTGCTTGTTGAGCAGTCCGAGACTACCAGCTCCATCACTCGCGCTCGCGCGGCGTCAACGACTCGTGAGCGCTCATAAAGTTCTGCCATTTGCGCGCTGCCCGCGCGCTAGCGATCGCGTTTTATCGCCTGGGTGAATCGCGTCCAATAGATCCCGATCGCGGAATGGCTTGGTAAGAAACTCAACGGCTCCCGCTTTCATGGCGTCGTACCGATGTTGGGACATCGCCATGCCCCGTAATAAAAATAATAGGAATCTCAATATTGGCTTCCGCCATGCGTTTTTGTAGATCGAGCCCGCTCTCAGGCCCGGCAGGCGAACATCCAATACCAGACAGCTCGCGACATCGGAGCGCGGGCTATCCAAAACTTCTGCGCGGAGGCAAAGGTCTCGACCCACAGCCCAGCCAGATCGAATCAGACTTCCCAAACCTTCACGCACCGACATGTCGTCGTCTACAACAAAGACGATCGCCCTTTTTCCGGCATGATCACTTCCTGCCGTAACTTATACAACGCAATCCGAAAAGTTGCGCTGGGATTCCTCGGGGGCCGGCCTAAAAGCCGTAGTCTAAAGAGTAAAGCATCAAATGAATCGGGGTTAGTTGTAGCGCGCCAAAGTTTCTAAATACGGTGGCGCTCAAAGTCTGCCCCGCAAGCGCCACTGGCAACGGATTCGATGGGTCACAAGGAGTTGTCTAGATTCTTGACCGGCGCCACCTCTCTACGTCCAGCGCAAGGTGGATTGGAATGTTGCTCCTCTAGCAGCATTCAGGTTGGGCGCCATAAACGCCCGCCGTGATCTTCAATACTGGAGCGACTGATGGCCCAGGCCCATGCCAATTCCCTGGGACTTTGTAGTATAGAAGCATCGAAAATTCTTTCAAGATTTTGGGGTCGATCCCAATGCCGGAATCTTGTACGGCAACAAGCACCTTGTCGGATCCATATCGATGGGAAGTGATGAGCAAATCTCGCGCGATCGGTGAGACCCTCGCGGTCGCTTCGATACCGTTGACCACGAGATTGAGAAATGACTTGCTGTAGCTGGACCCGATCGGCAAACACCGGAGGGAAATCAGACGCCAATTCGGTGCGGAGTGTCACGCCATTTCGCATCGCTTCATTTTTGCAATGGGAGAACCAACTCTCCTGAACGATTTGGTTGACACGTCCAGCTGGGTCTTTCGATGGCCGCGGTTTTGCGCAGCAAGGCTCGAATCCGGGTGATCACGTCACTGGCACGATTGCCATCTCTGATGATGCGCCGGGCAGCCCTTCACGGGCTTCATCGAGATTGGGCGGAATCGCCCGCAAGCCAGCGCACGCAGCCACGCCATTGCCGTGGCGACGATGGCGGGTTAGCGGCCGATTGATTTCGTGAGCGATAGAGGACGCCAATTCTCCTAACGTCATCACCCGGTAAGGTGAGCCAGCTCCGCCTGTGACTTGCGCAAAGCCTCTTCTGCCTCAGCTTCCGTTCAGTGACATCCATGACCGTACCAACAAACTCAACGAGATCATCAGCGCGTCATTAACGGCGGGATGGCCCGCAGTGTGCGTGCCTTATGGATCCGTCTGGAAGAACGATTCGAGACTCCATTTCCAAAATCTGTTTTTCACGGACTGCCGTATCAAACGTCTGTTCGGCGCAAACGGCTGATCCTCGGGGTGCCGGAATCTTTATCAAATCGATATTCAGAGCAAGCACTATCCGCTCAGCATCTAAGCCGGGAAGATGCGAAAAGTTCCGCGCGACCAAAGACCTCGCCAGTGGAAACATTCCAGCCCAACTACCCGTGTGGCTGAGTTCTGCGCTTCGGCCAAGTAGGCTTCACTGCGCCGCAGCTCTCTCCATCGCGCGCTTGCGCGCGGTGATTTCTTCGGAGAGCGCCATGATGAACCGAGGCATGCGCTCTCGCTACCCGAACGAGGAAACGTTGTTGCGCTCACCCAGATTAAACTGCCATCCTTGCGCCAATATTGCTTCTCGATCTGGAAACTGTTTTCGCTTTCCTTCGAGCAGCTCGGTGATGAAGCTCCAGTTGGATTCGCGATAATCCTCGCGGGTAAAGGTCCAGAAAAAGTAACACGTAACTGAACGCAGTTTTGCC
>ERZ1370068.1287-contig-11178_pt1 | contig 121905 bp, 172 predicted proteins | sample MGYA00561227_ERZ1370068 | MGnify/ENA primary metagenome ERZ1370068 (study PRJEB38410, sample SAMEA6850437) | metagenome | study: Metagenomic assessment of the ecological functions of the soil: analysis of the soil microbiota associated with the...
CATCTCTGCTTGGGTGCAGTTCGGTCAGTAGCCGCGGATGAGTTCGGTGAGGGATGCGTAGTGTCAGTGTCGACGGCCTGCTGGAGCAGTCGGTAGAACAACATGCCTCGCGGCTCTGGAGTTTCTGCCGGTTGAACCGGAAGGTGAACTCGTCGAGGTAGTAGGGCATGTGCCGGCATCCGCACGGGATAGGGGTGTGACACCGGTGTACTACCTGGACTCACTGGTCTGAACGGAGAATCCCCAGTGATTTCAAGGGTTTGTGCGCCGCGAGGGAATCGAACCCCCAACCCGCTGATTAAGAGCCAGCCTGGCTCAAGCGGTGTGCTGAATCCCCCTATCCCCGCAAGAACATTGGGGTTCCGCGTGAGCGAAAACCTCAAAATTAGCGGGTGCGGAAACGATCACCATCTAGCGGCCCGGTCGTGTGCTGCAACACGACGACCGGGCCTTGGCCAACCACCTGACCATAACCAGGAGGTCAACCCATGCTCACCGTAGTTCTCATCGTTGCGCTTGTGTGCGTCGCCGCTATCGCAATTGCCGGCTGGCTCCTCGCTCGCACCCGCAGCGTCATCCCACCGACGCCGAGGCCGCAGCCCCGACACCGTCGACGCGACCCGCACGACCCGATCCGGCACGGATCGACGAGCCGCCGCCAAGGCAGGACGATAATCCGACCCGGCGACAGCCCACGAGGAGCGGCGTGAGCGTCGTCGCACCGGCCGCGATGCGCCTGGTTGGCTTGCCCTTCTCGCTCCGTACTGCTCGCGCCCGCGGCTTCCGCACCGGCGGCCCGCACCGGCTGAGGGCGCACGCTGCGCGAGGGTCGATCGGGGACAAGGATGCGGTAAGCCGCCGACAGTTCCGCGGCCTGCAGGCGGTCGAAGACGAACTCGGTCTCGACCACCCAGGCGCTCACCGGCGCGGGCGCTGCCTGCGCGGCCGCGCGAGGAACTCCTCCAACGCCTGCGTGACCACGGCGGAGATCGTCCGGCCCGACGCGGCGGCATGAGCGCGGACCCGCGCGATGAGCGGCACCGGCAGCTTGACGGTGAACACCGCGACCGGCGTGGGCACCTCGACGTGCCCGAGTCGAGCCGCACGCTGCAGGTAGCGGTGCGCCTGGCGCGGCGAACAGCCAAACCGGTCAGCCAACTGACGCGCGGCCTCCGCCACCGGCACGCCCGCGTCCAGCAGGTCGGCGGCCGCGTTGATCCGCTCGGCGAGCACGTCGCCACGAGCGCGGCCACGGCCAGCAGACCCACCAGAAGACATGTCACTAACATACTACTCAACATGTCACCACATCTCGCTGACACGCCGCGGCCGCTCCACCCGCCGATAGCTCAGCGACACCTCGAAACAGAAGTTGCCAACTGCGTTGGAGGAGTCCTGACGCCACCCTGCGGCGCGCCGCTGAGTGTCGCGTTCCATTCCCAGTCCTCCAGGTATCCGGCTTGCAGCATGTTGCGCAGCAGCCGCAGGAACCGGTTGTCGTGGATCTTCTCCGCCAGGATCTCGAGCATGACCTCGTGGTCGAAGCTCATCGAAACACTCGGCGATGTCACCCTCGATAAACCAGGTCGTCCCCGTCCAGGTTTGAGCCACCTCGGCCAGCGCGGTGTGGCAGCCCCGACCGGGACGGAAACCGTGCGAGCGGCCGGAGAACTGCGGCTCGTAGTACGCCTCCAATAGCAGGCGGATCACTTCGCCGACGAGTTTGTCCGACCACGACGGCAGGCCGAGCGGACGCATCTTCCCGTTCCTTTTCGGGATGTAGACTCGCTTGACCGGGCGTGAACCGGTAGCGCTCGTGGCGCAGCGCATCGATGATGCGCTCGATCTTGCCCAGGGACATGCCGTCCACGGTCTCCCCAGTCGACCCCGGGCGTCATCGCCCCTTGGTTGGAGTACATACGCCCGTAGGCCAGCAGATACAACTGCGGGTTGAACAGTTGCCGATACAGTTCGTTCAACGGCAGACCACGCCTGCCGCGCTCACGGAGGACACCCAGCACCGTTTCGGCGTCTCTGCATTTCGCATACCTCCCGGCTTCGAGATATCCAATCACCTGGCCCCCTTCGCCCATGTGGACGGCTTTCCCGCCCTCCCCGGTGGGGCGTTACTCCCACGACTACTACGGGCCTGCGTCACCATAGGGCTCGCGCCCCTTAGGCGATCCCACGTTCGTCCCTGTCATACGTGTATAGCGTGACTTAGGCGCCCCACTCATCTCCTTCAATATCCTCACTGGACATCGCTCCGCACCCCGGAGGTTGCGCCGACCACATCGCTATGCCGACGCAGGGTGCGGCGCCGGTTTCAGGCGTCTTTCCGGCGGATGATGCATTGCATCTTCTGGAGATTGGGATTCAGGCAATCCAGCTTTCGCCATATCACGCGGGTCCCGCAGCGCCTCGCTTCATACGCCTGAGCACGACCGCTGCTTTCCTGGCATGCTGTTGTCCCCTTCACCTTTCGGATCCAGGTAAGCCATCAGACGCAGGAACCTCCCTCCGAGTTCCTCCCGGCTGCACCGGGAATACAGTGAGGTCGACACGGGGCGCCCTGCCGGTATTGCTGCCGGTGGGTTTCCCCGTGTCGCCTCCCGAACCCGGCGTGCGCCTCACAGCGCACCGGGCTCTCCACAAGTCCCGCGGGATCTGCGCGAGTGAGCTCATGCTGTGCTCGGCCAGGGTGTCGGGATCTGTGCTCCCCGGTAGTAGTAGCGCCTGGCGCGTACTCGAGCCGGGTCGAACAGTTCCACGCCACCGTCGGCGGGCCATCTGCCGTAGCGTCGACGCAGCTGCTTCCAGGCGGTGCGCCGATGCTTGCGCTCTTGCCACCTGATGACCTGTTTCCACAGGTAGGACCTCAGGTAGCTGAAGGTCGCGTGCGAGCAGCCGTACTTGAAGTACGCGGTCCAGCCCCGCAGCATCCGGTTGAGCCGGTGCAGCAGGACATCGAGCGGCAGGTTCGTGCTCTGCCGACAGAGCGTCTTCACCTTGGCCAGGACGGCGACCAGCGCCTTCTTGGCCGGGTAGATATAGACGTAGCTCTTGCCGGTGCCCCGCTTGCGGTGCCGCTGGATGCGCCAGCCGAGGAAGTCGAGGCCCTCGTCAATATGGGTGATCAGGGTCTTCTCCGGCGATAGGCGTAAGCCCATCCCGGCGAGGACCCCGGCGATCTCGTCCCGCAGGGCTTCAGCGTGCGCCTTGGTGCCCGATACGACCAGGCACCAGTCGTCTGCGTACCGGCACAGCCGATAGTTGGGCAGACCCTGACGGCGACGCTTGGCCCGTTCATACGCGCTGGCCGCGGGCCCGCCGGGTCCCTGGGCGACGAACTCGTCCAGCACCGATAGGGCCACGTTGCTCAGCAACGGGGACAGAATCGACCCCTGCGGGGTTCCGGCGTCGGTATCTGACAGCGTGCCGTCCTCGGTGAGGATGCCCGCTTTCAGAAACGCCTTCACCAGGGCAAGGACACGTTTGTCCCCGACACGATCGCGCACCCGGTCCATCAAGGCCGGATGCGAGATTTCGTCGAAACAGGCTTTGATGTCACCCTCCACGACCCACTCGTAGGAGCGGGACGCGAAATGGTGCACCTCGGCCACCGCGTCGTGCGCCCGGCGGTTCGGGACGGAACCCGTAGGAGCACGGGAGGAAGTCCGCCTCGAAGATCGGCTCCAACACCAGCTTCAAGGACGCCTGGGCCACCCGGTCCCGGATGGTCGCGATGCCCAGGTAGCGCAGCTTGCCGCCCGCCTTGGGTATCGCGCGTCTCCGCGCCGGTAGGGGCTCGAACGTGCGGGCCTTCAAATCGTCCCGCAGCTCGGACAGAAACCCCTGCAGCCCGCGCACCGCTTCGATGTAGTGGGCGGTCTCGCCGTCCACCCCAGCGGTGCGTGCTCCCTTGTTGCCCCGCACCCGATCCCAGGCGACCAGAAGGAACGCCGGATCGGTGACGAGGTTGTACAGATCATCGAACCGGCGATGAGGATCATCACTGGCCCAACGGTGCAGCTTGGTTCTGGATCTCCAGTACCCGGCGCTCCGCATGCAGCAGAACCTGATCCGGCCCGTCGGTATTCACCAACGTCCTCCTGGCATTCCAGCACGGTCGCTGCCGACTTGCTGGCTCCCTTCGCCATGTGCGGGCCTCTCGCCCGCTCGGACTACTACGGAGCCTCCGCCCCATCCGCGCGCCTTCGACCGACGACGGATCTATCCCGCGAACCCGGATGGATTCCAGGCCGCGGGAACGATGCGGGATGGTTCCCGTGTTCACTGCAAACCGATCGATCAGCTTGGCACCCAGCTTTGCCCCGGCAGCATCGCCACGGCTACGCCGCAGGCCTTCACCGTGGCCTCCCCACCGGCACGCCAAGCCGGCTACGGAGTCGACCACCCAACGATGGTCATGCACTGCACCCCGGCCCATATCCACCAGATTTGAGCCGGTGCCACGCTTACGGAGCTTTACCACTGGTTCCTCACGTATACCGTCTGATCTCGCTCGCCGGACCCGAACCGTCTGGCAGTACCAGCCCGTCCCGGCTTTGTCAGCGCTGCTTCCCGCCCTCCCCGGCGTCTCCCGGATCGGACTGCGCTCAGCTCCTACCAGGCTGCTGCGACAACCCGGCGAGGAGGACTCGCACCTCCTTCGGTTTCCAGCGCCTCACGGCGCACCAGACGCCTCGTGGCGCACCGGATGTGTCCACTGTCAGCGGGGGAGCCCAGACCGAGTGGGAGATGATCGGGTAGACGACGACCGCAGACCGAACGGCCGCACCCACTCACATTTACATGCGTGACCAACTCTGACACCGGATCGGAGTGCGGCTCAGTTTGGACAAAGATCGCCCGTCGATCCGATGGCTCGGAATGCAGGGCACCATGGTTGGGGCCAGTTTTTATGCAGGCCGCATCGCAGAGGTCCGCGCTTGCCGGATACGGATGAGTACGGATAGCAAACGGGCCGGTGTCCCGGCAATGCGCCAGGTATCGTGGGGACGAGGCCGCGTGGTGCCCCGGATCCGCCCGGGGGCGTGGACGGACGATACGCACATTTTCACAGTTCGGGTCCCCGAAGGCTTTCCTTCGCTCTCGGTCTTATGCCACAGAGCTCCGATTCATTCGGCAAAGCTCGTCCTTCATCCCTCTCACTTAATCTCTCGCGTCGAGATCTTTCTTTATCTGAGATCGCAGTTTATCAAAGACCGCTTGCTCTGTAGATCCGCATCGCCTTCGTAGTTTTGGCCTTGAGTCCACTTAGCAGTATAGGCTGCCGCTTTGGCGCCTCAGCATCGCTTGACGCTGATGACCCTCAGCGCGCCTCCACGGTTTTCTCTCCCATCGGTCCTTCTCCACCTGCTCAGCATGCCGCAGAAGGATTTCCCGTCGGCTTCCATTCGAGGCGAAAAGATTTGGGATGCGCGGTGAACCGGACTGCGACACCGGTCGAGAGACAGATGGAGCTCCTGTATTCTCTGCACGTGGAATTAAATCAAAGCTATAGGCGAAGTAATTTGTCGTCCGCCCGGAGAAGAATGGATGGGCTTCGTTGTCGTAACCTGAACGCCCACGCTACAGTCTCACGCCACCGAGTGATCATCCGCCTGCCAACTACCCTCAAACTCGTTTCCGGGTAATTTCGTACGTGGGTGGCGAAATACCTGTTGAGCGCGCTCCACACGAGACGTGGACGCTTCCGGTCTTTGCCTTGCCTTGCTGCACGCTGCCGAAACCATCGCGAGTATAGTTGCCAGCATTTGCCGCTACTCAAACGCTGCTTCGCCAGCCGGCGCGATGCGGCTCGTCAAGCTTGTTGTCGTCCATTGAAATTTCCCGCTTGCAGGGTGCCGTGGCGACTGGACTGAGCCTCGTCCAGGTGAAGACCGTCAACTGAGCTGCGGGCAACAGCCAGTGCGGCCATTGCGCGCTTGGCCAGAACGCTCTCGACAGTCCCGCCAGCCGAACCACGACTGAGCTACAGCCGGATCCGCCTCGACGGATCACGCGCATCTTCGGCATTCCAGCTCCCGGTCCGTATCGAGTCAAGAAGGACTCGGCAACAAGGCGTACGAGCGCCACCGCCATCCAACATCCGGCGCGCTCTGCGCCGTCGAGTATCCCTAACGAGGACGACACGCACCAGAGTGGATTGGCGCAGTGATACTACGCGAGTCCTTCCTTCCCAGAAGGGCGCAGGTGTGCCTGAGCAGATGATTGAAAACTGGTCGTCTCTATCGGTAGCTCAGCATGGCCAGCGCCGAACAACCAGAGCGTATATTTCCCGGACCCAACAGCGCCAGGAAAACCTACTCGTCCGTCGGGATTCGGGAGTACCGCGGAAGGGTACCGCAGATCTCGAGGTCAGAATGCCTCATGGCCCACCTGCAGCAACACGCTGCAAAGTCCATGCTCTCACGTTGCTTCGCTTTGTTGAGTTCACAGGTTCCACCTGTGCTCGCGACGGTCACGTCTGAGTCAGCGAATGCCGTAGTCGCCCGCCAGTTGGTAACTTCCGGCGGGAGGCTGTTGCAAGGCCCGCATTGGGGTCCGTGAACAGCGGAGTCGCCGCCGTCTGGGCACCGCGCGAAGAAGGTGGCTGAGCGATGACTGGTGACACCGTCAGGAGTTAAGTCGGAACTCCGGCGCCTGCGATCCAACGCCAGGCCCGCTGCCATTCGCTGGGCGGAAGACACGCTCATTGCGATACCATGAGAGAATCCGCGCTGCGCTTCCGGCCGCTCGACTCGCCTGCAATAGTCGGCCAATTTCTGACGCAGGAGAGCTGGCAAAGCACACGACGTTTCCTACTAACAGGCTCGCGAGGACGAGTGCAGAGGCCCTGTGAGCAACCAAGTGCCCCGGGGCAATCGAAGGAACATCCCCGGTTGCACCGAGCCTTGCCGGGTGGCGGCCAAATTGCTTTATCACGCCCGCTGCGGCGGCTAGCCCGTGATAATTGCGCGACGAGGTGCCGCCAGCCGATTGGTGCGTTACCTCAGCTCCCCGGAAGCCACTGATGGCACATGGGCCCGTCCGGCCCGATCATGGCATAGCTGGTATGTCACCGCCGCGCTGAACAGTTGCCTGAAGCAGCCCCCAGGAGCTGCGCTTGCGGCGGCCTTCGCCGTCTGAGCAGCAGCGAGCAGCCCGGCAGTTCATGCTCCGGCCATGCTGGGAAGGACCCAGCCGCCACAGCTTCGGCCCGCATTCGGCGCACCAAAGAGGTCGCGCCTAGAGGTCTGACGGGTCGAAGGCCGGATGGGTCGGCTTTGTTCAAACCCGCCACCGCGAACACGCCACCGACGAAGACCGAAGGATGAGGACAAAGGATCGTCATCGGCTGCCCTAGTATCGGAAAGACCGGGAGTGCGCTACGCACTGGGAGACACCAGATTACTTGGGCGGGTCACGGTTCGCCGCTCATATTTGACTTGCTAAACAGGCCAGAGTGAGGCAACTGTCTCCGCTTTGCGATAAGACAAGCATTAAGAGGCGGGTCGTGCCACGGTCAATCAGCGGCGTGGCCCGCGGTGACTGCAGCTGTTGCCGGTTCCTCCTCGGCCCAAGGCGCGACCCGTCACTCGCGCAACAACTTCCCGGGTTTCGGGTCAGGCTTGCCCCCGCCGGCCGAGGCCCCGCGTGGCCGACTACGAATCCCCTTGCGCGCACACAGGCTCGAGAGCACAGCTTGAGCTGGCCGCTGGCCTCGCCGCCGGCACCGGTCCAGCCCGCCGTGGCCTGCCCGGCCACGATCGCCTGGCCTGCACTCCGGCGCCGTCTTCGTCGCCCTAACCTGGTCGCCGCCGTGCGCCCGGCGTGGACGCCGCACGACGACCAGCGGGTCCACCCGTGCTGGCCGCCGGGGCTACCAGTTCACTGCTCGACACCGCCGCCGCGCTAGAGCACACCAGGACACTCAAGCTCGGACAGGCGTGGCGATGAGGGGCGGCGCTGTATGCCCGGGTGTCCACGGAACGACAGGCCGAAGGGCACCATCGGCTCACAACTGCCAGCTGATGCGTGAGCACATCGCCAGCGCCGGCGACCAGATGGTCGGCGAGTACATCGACGACGGGCACTCCGGTGTTGCCCGGCTGGGCCGGCTAGGTCTGGACGCGCTGCGCGACGCCTCGAAGCCGGATTGTTCGAACGGGTGAGGGTGCCTGTCCCCAGACCGAAAAAGCCGGCCCCGTGCCTGCTCCACAGCATTTCCTGGTGCTCGACGAACTGGCGCGGTTCCGGGTCTACCTCGACAGAATGCCACGCAGCAGCGCCGCGCACGAGCCACGCGCACCTGGAGATCTACGAGAGCCCGAAGCGGCCGTGGTGCGGCGCATCTTCACCGGAGCGCGCCGCCGAGACCACCATCCGCGAGGATCTGCTGCCGCCAACTCGACGCACAACGCGTCCGTGTCGCCTCGCCGACCGGCAGCTTGGTCGTGGGAGCGTTAACCCCACGCCGACCCACGCCCTCGCGCCCTGGCAACGCGGCACCGACGAGAACACTGTGAGTGTTGTTCCGCAGCCCGCTGAGGTCAGGTTTGGCAGGCTGGTGCCGGTAGCGGAAGGAGGCTCGCGAGAATGCTGGCCGTCGCTGGTGGCGTGCCTTTCACGTTGGACCCGCGCCCTCGTGCTGCCGGCACCCGTCTGGCCCACTCGTCTTGGCTTGTCGGGAGTTTGTCGCCCACGGGCGTGACCCTTCACTGGTGCTGCCGTGACGGTGACCTCGACCCAGGCCGGTGCCGACCACGATCGCGCGACGTGGCCGAGGAAGGACAACCCGCGGTGGTCAATAGCTTGCCAAGCGGTACGAGTATGTCATCGGAGGCGACCAGACCGAGACAGCATCGACTACTGGCGGCTGATTGACACCGTCACCGGCACGGTCCAGGACACTGTACCGACCGGGCCGACGGGCCAGGGTTACCGGCGGCTGCTCAGCTGGGCGAGCGGAGTGGCGCCGAGTCGCCGGGTGTGGGCGCTGGAGGGCACTGGCAGCTTCGCCGCCGCGCTAGCTTCCGTGCTCGCCGAGGCGGTGAGGACGTCGTGGAGGTCACCGGTGCAAAGCGCCTCCGCGAAGCCAGAGCAGCGGATCGATGCTGCCCGCGCCGCCCGCGCCGCCTGCTGGCTCGCGACCACCAGGCCGAGCCGCGGGCACGCAGTCGACCGGAAGCGTTGCGGCAGATTCTCGTTACCCGGCAAGCGATTCTGGTCAGCCGCACGAAAGCGATCAACGAGCTCGAGCCTGATCGTCGTGGCACCTGAGCACCCTCGTGCTCGCCTACGAGGCGTCTCGCTACCCACGCAACTTGCAGCGCATTGCCGCGCTGACCTGCCCGACGCAGGCGACCGTCGAGCACCGGGTGACGGTGCTAACGCTGAATCGATCGCCGCCCGCATCCAGTTCCTGATCGACCAGGCGGCCGAGCTGCTGCCCGAGCTGGCGAAACTGGTGGGCCCATCCTGCCGGGCCCGGCAGTGCTGAGCGAGTCCGGCGTCGGTCCCCGTCGTCGCTGCGCAGTTGCTTGTCAGTTGGTCGCATCGCGGACGAGTCCACAGCGAAGCCGCATTCGCCTCGTTGGCCGGCGTCGCGCCGCTCGAAGCCAGCAGCGGGCAACGCACTCGCCACCGCCTCAACCGCAGCGGCGACCGGAACCTGAATCGCACGCTGCACACCGTCGCAATCACCAGGTTGCGCTGCCACTAATCCGGGCCTATGAGATCAAACGCAGTGCCTAAGGCAAGACTCACCGCGACGCGCGTCGATCCCTCAAGCGCGCGCTGGCTCGACGGCTCTACCGCCGCATCCAAGCCGCCACCCAATCGCCACAGATGCGCTCGACTCGGCCAGCCGAAGCGGCTTGACAAACATAGGAGCGTCCAACGGCCTCCTGCGTCAGTACCTTCCCAAGGGCGTGGACCTCGACACGGTCACCGATGACCGGCTTTCCACGTCACCGACGAACTCAACGCTCGAGGGTCGGACGCGGAGCGAGGTTGCCTCGCGAGTACGGCTTGTCGCGGCGCTGGGTGCAGAAGCTGGTCGCCCGTTACCGGGTTGAGGGTGAGGCGGCGTTCGAGCCGCGCTCGCGCCGCCCACGCAGCAATCCGCGACACGTCGGTGCCGAGGGTTGAGGACGCCATCGTCGGGTTGCGCAAGCAGCTGATCGAGGCCGGGCACGACGCCGGCGCGGAGACCATCGCCTGGCATTTGCGCGAGCGTGGCTTGCCCGCCTGGCCGTGGCGACGACCTGGCGGGTGCTGTCCCGGCGCGGGTTTGTCATCCGCAGCCGCACAAACGCCCGCGGTCGAGGCTGGCGCGGCTTCGTCGCCGACTTGCCTAACGAGGTCTGGCAGGTCGACATCACCCATTGGCTATTGGCGAACGGCCGCGAGGTGGAGATCCTCAACATCGAAGACGACCATTCCCGGCTGCTGGTCAGGCAGCACCGCCGGCACCGTGTTCAAAGCCGGTGACATCGTCACCGACCTGCATTCGGCCATCGCCCGCTACGGCCGCCCGGAACGGCTGCTCACCGACATTCAAGCTGGGTGGCGTCCCGAAGGTCCCCGGATTGTCCGGCCGGCGGTGTGAGGATCGGCGGGTCCGGCACCCGCGCATCGTCGTTGCTTGACCGAGTCGGAGCGCGACGCGACTTCTTGCCTGTTGATCACGTTGGTGTGCGGGGCCTGCTGCCGGAGATCGGGCCACCCTGTTAGGAACCTGGCGACCGCGGCCGAAGATGCCCGCGGATCCCTGTTAGCGAATGTCTGGTGCGGCTCGTTCTCATGCGGCAGCGGGCAGTCGACGGTTCCTGAGTCACCGATCCGCAATAGGAGTTTGCCAGTGCTACTTCGTCTCTGGCGTCGATATCGCGTGTCGAGCCGCCATCAGGTCAAGCTCTCGCCGACGAGCAGGGCCGGTTCATCTGGACCGGACGTCGGTTCCGCACCACGCCGGCAGGATCTTGAGCAGCTGTGGTCGATGCTGCCCGCCGGACACCGATCCGGCCGAGGTGTTCGTGGTGATGGAGCCGACTCGCAACGCGTGGGTGCCGCTGGCGGCCTGGTTCCGCGCGCCACGGCGCGCAGCGTCGTGCTGGTTCCCCCGGAGCGCTCGCGCGGATCTGCGCGCGCTACTACGCCAAGCACACCAAGACCGACCGGCTGGACTCGCAGCTGCTGGCCCGGTTGCCGATGCTGCACCCGGACGGTCTTGTATGCCGGAGAAAGGCCTCGGACCGGGTGGGGCGCTGAAACGGGCAGCGCGAAGCTGCACTCGACGCTGACGCACCGCCGCACCCAGAGCCTGGCCCGGCTGGATGCGCTGCTGGAGATCCTCGGCCCGGCTTGGCACTACCGCGATCGGTGCCGAGCTCGGCAACCGGACGCGCGTTGAAGTTCCTCGCCGCCGGATACGCCGACCCGCACGCTGCGTGCAAACGGCTCCGGACGCGCACGGCTCGGCCCGGTTCTGCTACCGGCACTCGCGCGGGCGCCTGGGGCGAATCCGCACGCCGACGCGCTACTGCGCCGCCGCAGCCCAAGAACGCCTCCAGCTGTGGTCCGGCGGCGACGCTGGACTACCCCGATCTTGCCGAAGACATCGCGCGTCGAGGCCCGGCTGCGCGTTGCAGCTGACCGAGGAGATCAAAGACCTCGACGAACGCGACCACGCTGCTGCGTCAACCACGCCGATCCCGACCGGCATCCTGGCCTCCGCTCCCGGCGTCGCAGCCGATCACCGCCGCAGCGATTCTCGGGCGGCTCGGCGACCCGAACCGGTTCACCTCGCTCGCCGGCGCCCGGGCCTTCACCGGCCTCGTCCCGATGCCTGGACGCTTCCGGTCCCGTCCGGCCGACACGGCGGCCCCGACCAAACGCTGGCGACGCGGTCCTCCGGCAGGCACTGTTCATGGCCGCCAGCCAGGCCAGGCGCATCGACCCCACCCTCGCCGCCAAATACCACCGGCTCATGCGATCGAGGCCGGCAAACACCACAACTCCGCCATCTGCCACATCGCCACCACACTGCTGACCCGGATCATCGCCTGCTGGCGAGCCGGACAGCACTACCAACTACGCGACGTCAAACCGGAACACCCGTGACCGCAGACCAAGCCCGCACAATCACCGCCGAGCATTACACCATCCCGAACAATCTCCGCGCCCGACGCAGAACCACCACCGCGAACATAAGAACGGACCGGCGAAACAAAAAGTCGCCAAGCGCTCCGTCAACCGGCCCGTCCACCACCGACGCCACAACAACCGACGCCGCCCTAACAGCCCTTGACAGGGTTATAAAGGTGATCCACGGTGAAACATATGTCAAGCAGGAGCGCTAGCCTCCGGCGTCAAGGTTCATTCTAGCCAAGATCTTCAAGGCTAATGTTTCCAGAGATGCGTAGTGCACGATTCTTTCCGCCGGCAGTTGCATTGCCAGGAATCGCATCGCCAGGATCCTCGAATCCAGTAGTGGAGACCCGCACCAAGTTGCTCGATCCTACCGTTCGCTGCCAGATGTAGAATAGCGTCGTCTCAGTGGCCCGACTCTCTTACCTCCATGTGACGAGCTCGAAACTCATTGTCAGATGTCGCCCACGGCACGACAGCGCGAATCTACGAGCTGACCTCCTGCAACGGTTTTGTTCTTCAAGGCATCTTCAGTATCCGAAATCGATAGCGCCAGCTCGCTGGTTATCAATGATGCTAATTAATGTGTTGGTCATAGAAACCTCTCATAGTAGATTCCAGGCTTCTCGTTGAGGCCTAATAAGTAGTGACCGATTTGGAACATTAGTCGGTCAGGGTCTTCCGAAGGAAGAATCCCCTTCCGCATCCCAAACTACCTCCATGTCCAAAGATCCGCGCCTTATTCGGGCCAGCAAACGAGCTGCCGGACCGTCTGTTGCTACTGAACTCAGCGTCACATTCTCCGGGAAGCTTCATGCCCAGACTCTTATGGTGTCCTTCTGGGTCAGTCGCAAAACGTGACTTTAGAGTCGTCATAGAGCTCGGCCACAAGCGCCATAAGCGATTCGTTTCTAGCCAGGTCAACCACAATCTCGTGAAGGGCCAACTCGTCTTGCGTGGTCGGATGTTTCGTCACGAAGCTCGTCAATCTTACGCACGTGTGATTCGATATCCAGCCGGAGCTGTGTCATATGTTGATTCGGGATAGACACTAGGGATCTCCTTGCATCGTATTGGGAACGGCCATCAATGGTTACTGGGCAATTGCCGTTCATACTCTCCGAGGGGTCCGATGAAGTGCTGCAAGTTTCGCATGTGGTAAAGACATGTGATTTCTCCCTCACGCCGTAGTCATTGAATAAGTGATGAGTGAGCATCGCGAGCGCACGGTTACGGTGTGCACCCTTTCATGGATAAGGGCTAAAGATCGAAGAAGCGCTTGTGGTATCAGTCTGGGCGAAGAGATTAATAGGCTGCGCCTGCGCAACAGAGGACACCATGACTACTACCGCCACGAATATTCCTCCTCCCAGCTGCTGGAAGTCGGACTCGCAGTCGGAGTTCTTCCGTCAACCGTCGCACATCGATGTTCCGGCCCTCAACGACAGCTTGAGAAGTGTCTGCATGCGGTCTGGACTGTTGCGCAGCCTCTCGGCAATGTGCTCAAGGTCGTGCTGAGCAATTTCTAAGCTCTTGGTCGAGAATTCGCGCGAAAATTCGAACCGTCCTATATGTTTGAGGAGAGCTGGACACCTTGCACCTCTTGTTGAATCCCGCCGAGTTGTACGTCGATGAATGGCACGGAGTTCGACATGACGAGCACGCACCTCATTCTCAGCTGAGTCGCCCGGTGACTGTTTGCGAAGATTTAGCTCATTACGTTGTTAACTCAGGCAGCTACACGCCGGAGGCATAGCAACTGTCATGGAATCGCATGGGGTACCGCGCAGCTGGACGGAGAACCCTAGGCTGCCGCCGTCGGGTAGCCGGGGTGGCCGAGGCATCGGAAGCGGCCCCATCAGGGTAGGCGGATTAGAATCAGGTGTCCGTAGTCCATGGTGATAACCGTTCAACTGTCAGTGACGTTGCCGAGGGCGCGTCCGCCGTTGGCCGCTGCCAGAACCTACGTAGGGACATGTGGGCGATCTTGAACCACGCCTGTCCGCCGAGTCATCCTCCTGCCGGCTGAATACTGGGCTGAGAACAGGATGACTTTCATCCTGGCCTCATGCCGATTCCAATCCAGGGGTGAGACTGACTGACTGCCGTGCCTAGATCAAACGCCCCTTGGATCCGGTCATACCGAACTGGCCGGGCCGGCACAGTCGGCTCGGGCGAGTCGCTGAGTAATTCTCTGCGACAAGACAGGCCCAGCTTCCGCACAACTGAGCGGACATGACTCTTAACCGTCGGAATTCCAGCCAAGAGCCTCAGCTCGCGATCTCCGCATTGGATAGGCCACGGGTCAGAAGGAAATAGACGTCCCTCTCGCGACGGGGTAAGCGACGCGGGATAGCCTCCCACTCAATATGGGAGGGCTGCGGTAGCGTCCTGGAAGCCGCGCCAAAAGAAGTGCACTCGAGCCGTGGCGGCAAAGATGGCCTCTCCCTTCACAACCGCGAAAATGGCGGCGGCGACACTATCCAGAGTCTGGTCACGACCGACAAAGCCCACGATTCCAGCCTCAGCGGCAAGTGGCGTCTCTGAGGTCTCGTCCTCGTTCGCCGCAAGGGCAATAAGCCGGAGTGTGCGGAGCGGACGGCCGCTCGCAGGGTGGGAGGGAGCGGATATGAGCCTCGGCCACAGCAACATCTAGCAGTGCAGCGGCAGGTCGGAGCGTCGATTTCAGAGTATGTGAGTGCATCAGACAACGTAGATCCGTGACCCAGTACCCGCATCCCACTCAGTCCATTGAGGGCGCCAACCCAGACATTCACGGTAGAAACGAACCGGGTAACAACAACAAGCCCGATCACTTCGCTTCCCCCACTGCAGGCCTTCCCAAAGCAGACCCAACGACCCGTCGCGCCGAACGCACGCTCGGGCTTCGCCCGCCCCTCGCGCGAACGCGACACGCAGTCGTCGAACCAATAAATTGCATCGTCACAGCGCGACCGTGGCCGGCGGCTGCGTTCGTGTCCTTCGCGAATAGGTCAGAGGACTGACGGCTCACGAGTACAGGCTGTCATCGAAAGGTCAAGCACGGTTCGCAACCGCTTCCCACGACTTCGACAACGGCAGCGTGGATGAGATGGCGGATGCAGCGGGTTACTGCTTGTAGCCAATGGCGCCTTGGCGTCGCTGGTCGATCAGCCCACATGGAGCAGCCGCGACATCTTGTGCTCGTAGCACTTCGGGTTCATGGCCGCGTTGCGTGAGTGCTTCTGTTGCGTAGCATTAAAAGAGGTTCGCATATTGGCAAAGCGGACAGATGATCATAGAGAGAGGCCGCTGCTGGCGGAGGAAGGCGAATGCCAGGGCGGATAGTCGTTACGGATGCGGTCGATGCCGGCCTGTGCGGCTTTGAGCGCCCCTGCTCGATTGGCGTCGGCGCATCGGTTGGCCAGCTCGGCGCCTTCAACGTTGCCCCACATGGCCTCGATGGGGGCTGGCGGTCTGGCGCGTGGAAGCCGGGGAGACGTTCGACCACCGCGCCAGCCGGCAGCTGTGGAGCGGATGTGAGCCTGCATGCGGCGGCTTCGGTGCGAGGGCAGCCCGTCCCAGATCAACGCGACCTTGTCGTCCAGTCCGTCGTGAAGCGCGCACAGGAACTCGATCAAGCTCTCGTCGTTGTAGAGCGCCGGGGCGGGTCTGGAACACGATGCGGGCGGCGCAGCGGTCGTGCGTGGCAGAGAACGCCAGAGCGGCGGCCATGGACAGCCGCTTCCAGGAGAACCGGTGGCGTAGTACCGGGGTTTGCCCCTTCGGCGCCCAGGCGGCTCTTCACCGGCGGGGTGAGCGAGATTCCCGACTCATCCTGGAAGACAATCCACGCTTTCCGTCCGCGGGCCTTTGTTATGGCTCTGCTGACTGATCCGTGGGTCTGGTCCGGCCGGGTAGGACGGGTCGGTGGCCGGCGAGGCTGAGCATGGCGAGGGCGATGAGGGCGTCGGCTGAGCGGAAGCCGAACGCGACGCGGGTGATCAGCCGGATCTTGGTGTTGACCGATTCGATCAAGGCGTTGGACAGGCCGTGTTCGAGCGCGGCGTCGATGTGTGCCGCGGACGGCGGTGATGCGTTCGGGCGAGGTGGACGAAGGCGGGGATGCGGCAGCGGCGGGCCCAGGACAGCCACCGGTCCAGCGCTTGCTTGCCGGCTTCGCCCTTGACGGCGAACACGTAGCGCAGGCCTTCTTTGAGCAGGTAGGCGCGGTGCAGCCGGGGATCGGTCTTGGCGATCCAGGCCAGCTTGTCCCGCTGCCGCTCGGTGAGGTTGTCGGGGTTCTTCCACAGCGCGTAGCGGGCGTTCTTCAATCGGCGGGCATCGCCGGCGGCGACGCGGTTGCGGTCACGCCCTTGCCGCAGGTCTGCCCGGAGCGGCGGGCGTCGTTCCAGGCCTGGCGGCGGACCTCGTCGAGAGCGTCGGTGGCCCACTTGACGATGTGGAACGGGTCGGCGCACTGCACCGCGTGCGGGCACCGTTCGGCGACGATCTCGGCGATCCAGTCCGGCCTGGTCGGCCGACACGTGCGTGATCGCGGCGCTGCGGTCGGGCCCGAGCTGGTCGAAGAAGCGTCCGCAGCGTGGCCCGGTCCCGGCCCGGGCGCGGCCCACAGCAGCCGGCCGGTGTCGTGATCGACCACGACGGTGAGGTAGCGGTGGCCGCGCTTGTAGGAGATCTCGTCGATCCCGATCCGGGTCAACCCGTCCAGCCGGTCACCGAGCGCGTCGACGTCGGCCCAGACCCGGGCGATGATCGCCCCGACGGTGCGCCAGGCGATGCGCATCAGCTCGGTGACCGCGCTCTTCGAACACTGCGTAGCCAGCCACGCCACCGTCTCATCGAAGGCGCAGCGTGTGTCCGGCGCCGTGCCGCGCCCACGGCACATGCGCCACCACCACCCCATGCTCGCGACAGGACACCCGCGGCGCGTCTGCCTCCAGGAACGATGCGCACCGCGCCCAGATCCAACGCCCGCCATCGGCGCCGACCCTCGCCCGGCGTCGTAGCGGCCGCACCGGCGACGACACATACCCGCACCGCCACGACGCCGCCCGTCGTCGCGCGAACCCGAACGACGAGCTGACCGTCGTCGTCCCGAACTACCACGTCCTCGACAACCGTATTCTCGACGCGGCAACAGAGCGCGCCATACCCTGGCATTGCGCACGCCGTTCTCCGTTCACCGGTTCCTGACCCTCGACGAAGCCAGAAACCCTAGGCAGGAACGGCGTGTTGCTCAGCTCACCAGACGATCACGACACCCACAGATGGGTCAGGAAGAGCCTTTTTTATGCGTGGCCAGCCCCGGCCGCCCAGCGGGCGATCGCCTCATCGTCGCGCTCGGACCGCGCGCCGCGCCGGCCGCGCTGGCGGCTCCGGGCCAGCTCTTTGTCCCGCAACAGCTTCCAGACATGCCCAGGGTGATACCGCACCCCGGTCTCGGCCTCGATGACCGCCGCCACTCCGATCCAACGTCCACAGATCGGTGCCGAATCCACATGCGCCCCACCCGCGGCCCCGCGCGCAACGCCCGCCACCAACCCGACGCAACTGCGTGCCTGGCTCCAGCCCGGGCATCGCCGCCCGGCCCGCCCCGCCGCCTTCAGCGCGCGGGGCCGCCGCCGTGTGCCACCCGCCTGCCGGTCGGCATACCACCGGCTCACCGACTGACGCGACACCCCCAGCTCTCAGGAGCCCCACACACCTCGGCCCTGCGCGCCGCACTTCTGCGCGAACATCCGCGCCGCACACGCCTACGGCGGCGCTCCATCCTGAAAATCCCGCCGGCCGGCCGACGAACCCAACCGCCACCAACCACGCCACGAACACCACGAACACCCAGGAACAATTCCACCCCTCGAGCGTCCCAGATCTTGTCACCATATTAGGGCGAACCTCTTTTGACATCACAAACTGCCTCAGGCAGCTTTTAAGAAACCCGGAGGGCCTCCGTCTAAAGTTTGTCTCCGATGCCGAGTTTCCGGGCGGCGGCGTGATGCTCTGGCGTCGGCGTTGGACGCGGCGTAGCTGCCTGCAGCATCTGGCGGCTGCGCCAGCCGAATAGCCTGCATCGCCGATGTTTCGTCGCCGCCGGATTCGGCCAGCCACATGTCCGCGGCGGTGTGCCGCAGCTGGTGCGCGTGGATGCGGGCGATGCCGGCCTGTGCGCTGCGGCGTTCGAGCATCTGACCGAGCCCGTTGTCGGTCAGGGCGCCATTCTGGCCGAGCCACAGGGCGTCGGTGAACGTCGCCAGCGGGTGCCGCGTCCAGGCCCGCAGGTAGCGGGTCAACGCCTGCCCGGTCCGGTGGCCGTAGGGGATCCCGCGCGGGCCTCGGCCTTTGCCGATCGACGACGGCGACGTCGGAGTCAGGTCGATGCTGCCGACGGTCAGCCCGATGACCTCGGCGCGGCGCATGCCGCCCGGCTCGGGCATGAGGCGGATGAGCGCGGTGTCCCGCAGCTGGAGGAAGTCCCGTCCCTCGCAGGCTTTCAGCAGCTTGCGCAGGTCCTCGACCGGCACGACCGGGATGGCCTGCTCGGGCACGGTCGGTGGGCGCATCGTGGTCCATCGGTTGGTGTCGATGAGCCGTCGAACGGCCCAGCCGTAGAACTGCTGCAGCGACCGGTAGCGGACGGCAGCGGTGGCGGGGAGCGGTGCTTGAGCAGATGCGCGACGAACCGGCGCAGGTCGTCGGTGGACGCGTCGAGCGCGTCTGCACCGTCGAGGATGTCGACCAGCATCCGGGCGGACTCGGTGTGGAGCGGACGGTGGCGTCGCTGCGGTGCTCGGCGCGCAAGGCATGCGTCCACTCGCGCAGCACTAGCGCGTTGGCGTCCACAGGAGGTGGATGAGCGCGTGTGCTAGCGGTGTGCTATCTGCGACTCGCTGGTCTGAACGGAGAATCCCCAGTGATGTCAAGGGTTTGTGCGCCGCGAGGTGTCTGAGTTCACGACATAGTTCCGGTGTCTCGCGACATCGTTCGCACCCTGATGGTGGGGTGGTGGGCGATGTCGATGGCCCGGGTCGTGATCATGGCGTGTGGTGCTCGAGGGTCGGACACGAGAGCGAGGTTGCTCGCGAGTACGGCCTGTCCGCGGCGCTGGGTGCAGAAGCTGGTCGCCCGCTACCGGGCTGAGGGTGAGGCGGCGTTCGAGCCGCGCTCGCGCCGCCCACGCAGCAATCCGCGACGCATCGGTGCCGACGGTTGAGGACGCCATCGTCGGCGTTGCGCAAGCAGCTGATCGAGGCCGGGCACGACGCGCGGCGCGGAGACCATCGCCTGGCACCTGCGCGAGCGTGGCCTGCCCGCCCCGGCCGTGGCGACGATCTGGCGGGTGCTGTCCCGGCGCGGGTTTGTCATCGCGCAGCCGCACAAACGCCCGCGGTCGAGCTGGCGCCGCTTCGTCGCCGACTTGCCTAACGAGGTCTGGCAGGTCGACATCACCCACTGGCTACTGGCCGACGGCCGCGAGGTGGAGATCCTCAACATCGAAGACGACCATTCCCGGCTGCTGGTCGGCAGCACCGCCCGCACCGTGTTCAAAGCCGGTGACATCGTCACCGACCTGCATTCGGCCATCGCCCGCTACGGCCGCCCGGAACGGCTGCTCACCGACAACGGTGCCGTGTTCACCGGCGCTCTACCGCGGCCACGGCTGGGTCGCCCTCGAACGCGAGGCCGTCGCGCTCGGCATTGCGCTGCGGCACTCCAGGCCCTACCACCCGCAGACCTGCGGAAAGGTTGAGCGGTTTCACCAGACGCTGAAGAAGTGGCTCGCCCGCCAGCCCCGCCCGCCACCACTCGCCGACCTGCAAACCCAACTCGACACCTTCGCCGAGCTACTACAACCACCACCGGCCGCACCGCGGCATCGGCCGCCGCACCCCGCCAGCGCCTGGACCGCCCGGCCCCGCGCCGTCCCGACCCGGCAAGGCATCCAGATCAGCGAACACTTCCGCGTCCGCACGCGACCGCATCGACCGCGACGGCAAACTCACCCTCCGGCACAACAGCCGACTCCACCACATCGGCATCGGCCGACGTCACGCCAGCACCCGGGTCCTCATGCTCGTCCACGAACTAGACATCCGCGTCATCGCCGAAGACACCGGCGAACTACTGCGCGCCTTCACCCTCGACCCGACCCGTGACTACCAGCCCCAGACCCACTCGACGGCCTGATCCGGCAGCTGCCAAATCCGCGCCGCCCGCAGCCGGGGATCAAGGCTGGCCGAAGGCCACCCGAAGGGCTCACGGCCTTGACCCCGGCGAGGACGGTGCCACAGTCACGCAGCCGGTCAGGGCGCGACCCTTCCCAACCAAACGACAACCGTGAACCATGACCAGACACAGGTGTGAACGATGTCCCGAACTGCTATTTATTGCGCCGCGAGGGAATCGAACCCCAACCGGCTGATTTGTCTCAACGCAGTTGTTGTGCAATGCTGACCAGGGCGAAAATCCCTGCCATGTGGGCGTGGAATACGCGTTGGCTACCGTTGAAGGTGAGGAGGATCGCTTTCCGGTCATATTGTGGTCGTAAAGCGGTCGTGGATCTTGGCTGCGATGGCCCTACGAACCGGCTTGCACATGCGCTTCCGGAGGGCGAAATTCGCCGCCAATCAGCTCTGTGAGGCTTCGGCAGCGAAAGCGCTTGCTGCTCCCAATTCGCTGGACTGGGTACACGTTGGATAGCGTTGGTCGGGAGACGGTCTACGACGATCGTTTGCGGGCTGTTTGCGGACTAAACAAGATCAACTGATCAGACGGTCGAGGCGCTGCCCGTTTTGCGGTTCCGCTTTCTGGATACCGCTGTTCGTGCTCCTTGTTCGCCGCGGTGCATTCCCAATGGACGGAACGACGCTCGAATGCCTCTTCCGGAGCCGGATGACCCGGCCGGGACGCCCTCGTATTCACCGCGTGACGGTCGTTGCACCGTCGGGTTCAGTTTCGACATCGCCGCACGCGCGGCGTGGGCCCAGGCGCTGACAACGGTTCAGACGGTCAAGACCCGTCGCCGACCACCTGCTCCCGTTCCGGCGGAGCTCCGTCATCGAAGGCCACTCCGACGCGCAGCGCGCTCTGGAATCTGGCACGGCCGCGGCGGAAGCCGGTTGGTCGCGGTGCCGTCGAAGATCGGCTTCTGGCGCAGCATGTTCCGCGACCGCCGCCGCCGCGACGCGGTAACCGGGCCTGCCAACCCACTCGCCGTGGATGCGGCGATGACCCCAGGCCCGGTTCTCCCGCGCCAGCCCGGCCACACACAACCCTGGCCGCAGCGGATGAAGCCGGACGCGGTCGCGGGCCATCCCCGGATGCGCCGCAGGCTGCCGTGCAGGTGCCCAGTCCGGTCGCGCGACGCTGGTTCACGCCGACCGCTTCCGCGCCAACGAGGAGACGGCACTCCAGATGGCGACGGCGATGGCGCCGACCTGCGCTGATTGCCGGCCCTCGCCGCGGCGCCAGGGCCGCCCGCTGACCCCCGGCGCAGGTGGGATGGAGTCTTGGTGGCGGACGCTCGCCGTTCGGGGCAGGTGGCCGTCGAGGAATGGGGAGTACGCGATGGCAAAGGCGGCGGCAAAGGCGCTCGGGCTGGGAGGAACTCCAGTGTTGCCCCTATCCTCTGGACGTGAGCAGGCAGGCGTTGGCGCGATGTCCGGGCCGCTGGTGACTGACCCGCTGTAGGGCGTGGACGGCGACCCACGGTGTGCCGATCCACGAGGATCGGCGTGGCGTCGGCCGGTCCCACGGCCCCTGCCGGGTACGCCCCAGGGCTGACTGGCCGAGCGTCAGTACGCTCCATTCCTCGTCGGTCACCGCAGGGCGTTTGTGTACACAGACGGTCGGCGCGCGAGGCGGCCGGAGTCGTCCGGCAAGCTGGCCAGGTACGCTCATGGCATTCGAGCATCCCCAAAGCGGGATTTTTCCAGCTGATAGCACCGGAAACGCGTAGGAGCGCGGCGGCGGACTCGAAGGTCTCGGTCTGCCGGCGCAAATGACGCGCTGATCAGTCCGTGCGGTCGCCATTCGGCTCCAGACGTAACGGGAAGCAGCCAACCTGCGGGTAGGTACACGCCCGCAACCACGCCTACCGAGAGGCGCTGACCTGTCGACCGCGCGCCGCGCAGGAAGCCGGCGACCGAGGCGCGAGCCGCTCAGCCGTGGCCGTCCATTCCTTATGCCATTCGTGCGAACCGCCGCCCCAACCGCCTCCACGGTTGCTCAGGACCTCGCCGAAATCGGCACCTTCCGCGTGCGACGCGGATCAATGCGCACGTTGCGCGAATTCCTCCCACAGCTCAGCGTCATCGCTGATCCAGATGTCGCATTGGACGCCCTCCCGCCCAGACCGCAACGAACAACGCCGCGATGATCTTGGAGTTAATGCCAGATGGCGTCAATAAGTCCAAGATCATCGCGGAGCACCTGCAGTTACGGGAAGCTGGTGACCGTTACCGGAACGTCCGGGTTGGCGATCGTCGAGGAACCGCCGGTGTTGTTGATGACGTTGAGGATGCCGCCCTTGCCGTTGCTGGGATCCAGGAAGATGGTCAGCAGATCGTGCATCCGAACGTTGGCCGGGTGTCGGCGCTTCGTATGCGTGATCCGCGAAGATGTTCTATGCCTTGGTTGAAGAAGCTGTACGTGCCCATGCCATATCCGGTGAAGTGCTGCGCGGTCGGTGAGACCAGGACCGCGGCGTAGCCCTCTGTGGTGGGGCTGGACATCCACGCGGCCTGGCTGGGCGCGTCGTAGGGCATCTCGCTTTGGAAGAAGACGTCCGTGCCGTCACTCGCCGTTCCAGATGACCTGGAACTTCTGGTAGTGCTCGACGAACAGCCCGGTGGCGGTGACATTGTCGCCGTTGACCACGACACCAGTGTCGGCCGTGTTCGCGGTCCAGCCGACGCCGTCGCCGTGGTCGGCGCGCCACGCCCAGATGTCGTCGAGGATCACGTTGTCGCTGTTGACTTCCAGGCTCAGCGGTCGCCTTGCCGGCGTGCGGTCCGCCGATGCGGAAGAAGACGTCCTGCAGGCCAGTCGGATCGGCGGGTCGCTCCAGCCGTTGTTCTCGCGGGCCGCTCCGTTGCTGGCGTGCTGGGTGCCGACCTGCAGCAGCGGTCGGTGAGCTGACCGGGCCGGCGTCGAAGATCAAGCCCGGCGATGTCGACGCCGGGGACGTCGGCGACCGGTCATCGGGCACGGCTCCGTTGACGGGCAGTCGAGCGTGGCGAGCCCCAGCCCGAGCACCACGGTGTCGCGCCCGCTTGACCTTGATCGTGCGGTCGACGTTGTAGACGCCGGGGGTCAGCAGCAGGTTCCGGCCCTGCGCGAGCTGGTTATTGATCGTCTGGACGGAGTCGGACGGTTTCGCAACAAAGAAATCGGACAGCGGGATCGACCGGCCGGGCGTCGGCTCGGAGGCGCCAGGTCTCACCAGCGGAGTTCGTCGTGGCAGCTGGGACGAAGCACCTGGTACTTGCCAGCTCCGTCGACGTACAGGTACGGCTTCTCTCGGCTCGCCGGGGTCGTGGCGAGGGTGGTGTACGGCCCACCGCAGCTCATCTGCGCGGGAAGCATTGCGCCGGCGCGCCGACGTCCCCAGCAAAAACCTGGTTCCACACGCCGTTGGACCAGCCGTCGAGGCGTGCTGTTGCGGACGATGAACTGCTGCTGCGAGCCGTTGACGATGGTGCTGCCGTCGAACCTCGAGTCCGCGATGAAGCCACCACTGGCGAACGATGGCCGGGCGTGCAGAAGTCCATCAGCGTCGGTGAAACCGTTCGACGTGGACGCGTCGCATGGGTGCGGCCTGCGATACGGCCCAGAACTCGCCGGAGTAGCAGCCGAAATTGGGCGTCGTCACGTTGATGGTCAGGTTGGACAGCGACCGCCAGAAGTTGGTCAGCGCAACGCAAGAGCCGGGCGGCGGCGCACTGGTTGCGAACGTAGATCGATCCATTGATGACGACGTCGTTCGGTGATGCCCGAGACCGGCGACGTCGGTGTAGTCACCCCACCTGGAAGTTCAGCGGATTAGCTCGCCGTCCCATACGTGCCTGGCTTGGAACAGCAGCGCGTAGCGTTGCGGAGCCGAACTGGTTCGGGAACCTGCTGGGCGGCAACGGCGTCGACCGTGCGCCTGGATCTCGGCCACGTGGCATCGACGGGTCGAATATCGCAGACGTTTGGGCCGAAGGACTGGCGGCGGCGGCCGGTAGCGCAGCGGCCGGCCGACGAACTCGCATTCGCGGTGGCCGGCCGGTGACCACGACACCCACCGCCAGCAGCGCGAGAACGACAATCAGACGAAGCGTCGACGACCTGAGTCGGGCGGTAAGCGCAGTCATACTGTGACAATCCTCCCGTGCGAGGCGCGGAGCAAGACCTCCCAGTCAGCGATGACTCACCGTGATCAGCGTGCCCGCCAAGGCTCTGGCCTCCTTCATCGACGAGGGCGGCTAACCGTGGGCGTAAGCAGCAAAGGCGCCGTATCCAACGACGTTGGATCGGTCACCGGTGGCGTCCGCTGACGTCCGTAGCTCGAGTTGACGCATGCGAAGTGAGCGCTCCCGCGTGACTTCGAGCAGCGCCCGCAGCGGGTAGCGTCCGCATGCTGCGTGCTCGCCGATTGCGAGCGGATCCTGACGCAGGATCGCCTCGGCGGTGCGTCGGTCTAGTCGCTCAGCGGTGGCCTGGTCCTGGTAGTGGCTGAGGTCCGAACTAACCACGACTGCGGTCGACTCGTCTGTCCACAGCGCAGAGATGACGTTTGCGACCAGGCGCGTTTCGACGCGACCGACCGCGATCGGAACGATGCTGATGTCAGGCCCCAGGCTTCGTTGAAGGAACGGGAGTTGCACTTCGATGGAGTGCTCGCGCCGGTGCGCGCCTGCGGACAATCGTGACGGCCGGGAGCCCTGCGGCCAGCGCGCATCCCGATTGATCGACCTCGATCTCGCCCAGCGGGGTGGCGAACGCGCTGCATTCAGGCAACGCCGCGCCGGTGAGTCGGGCGAAGTGCGCAGGGCCAAGATACGACCACGCGACGGATGTGTCCGCGCCGCTCGGCCAGCTGCCGGTACGCCAGACTGCGGCGACCCGACCGGAGATAGACATATCCGGCGTGCGGAACGACAAGTGCTACGGGGTGTCGTCATCCGCAGCAGGCGACGGGACCTCCGCCAGCAGTCGGTCCACTGTCTCAGCCAAGCGAGCGGCTTCGGCAGGATAGAACCGGCCCGCGCATTCGGGTGGCCGCACGCCGTCTCGGGCCCGCATGATCAGCGCGCGCCCGAGAGGTTCACCCGCTGCCGGCGGGCACCCCAACCTCCGGCTGGTCCGTCATAGACACCGGGCACCGCTGTGCCGCAGGACCGACAGGTCCCGCGGTCGGTCAACTCGTAGCGGTTCAGGATGTACCAGTCGCGCACGACTACCGCGGCGCCGCACCAGGACAGCAGGTCGTGCCGCCTTCGGAGTCGTGCACGTTGCCCGTATAGACGAAGTGCAAGCCGTTGGCCCGAGCGATTCGGCGGGCGCGGGCGAGTGTCGCGGGCGGCGTCGGTGGTAGGTCGCGCATCTTGTAGTCCGGGTGGAATGCGGTGAAGTGCAGCGGCACGTCTGGCCCGAGGTGTTCGGCGATCCACCGGGTCTCCGCGTCGATTTCCTCGGTCAGAATCGTTATGCGTGGGGATCAGCAGTGTGGTGATCTCGAACCATACGTTCGTTTCGTGGCGCAGGTACTCCAGAGTGTCGAGCACAGCATCGAGGTGGCCGGCGCAGACGCGATGGTAGAAGTTCTGCGTGAAGGCCTTGAGGTCGACGTTAGCGGCGTCCATGTGTGCATACAGATCCAACCGGGGCGCAGGCAGTATGTAGCCGGCAGTGACCGCGATCGCGTTGATCACCGCGCTCATGGCAAGCATCGGCCACGTCGATGGCGTACTCCACGAAGATGGTCGGATCGTTGTAGGTGAAGGCGACGCTGCGACAGCCCAGCCGACTCGCCGCGTCGGCAAGGGCTTCCGGGGACGCGGCGTCGGCGAGCGTGTCGATCTCTCGGGATTTGGAGATGTCCCAGTTCTGGCAGAACTTGCACGCAAGATTGCATCCGGCCGTTCCGAAGGACAGCACCGGCGTGCCCGGCAGAAAATGATTCAGCGGCTTCTTCTCCACCGGATCAACACAGAATCCGCTTGATCGGCCATAAGACGTGAGCACAATCTGGTCGTCGACCCGGCCCCGGACGAAACACAGTCCCCGCTGACCCTCGTGCAACCGGCACGCTCGCGGCACACGTCGCACTGCACCCGGCCGTCGTCGAGACGATGCCAGTAGTGACGTCCCGATGGTGAATCGATCGTCAAGGCTGATCGGCGCGCTCATAGCAAATGTCTCATCGCAACCACCCGCGCGACACGGCTTCTCCTACCTACGATAGCCGCCACTCTGCGCGGCGAGTTCGCGACCAACCAGGTAGGCGTGGGTGAGCCCGCGGCTGAGTGCAAATCCGCTGTTGTACGCGGTGCCCATTGTTGTATAGGCGGAACTGTGAGCCAGCGCTTCAGAGCAGTTTCGTCGAGCAGTTCGGGATGGGCTTCCCCGATCGGCGCGGACGTATGCTTCGGCGCGCGTGAGGTCGTCGTCGATACCCGCCTTGGCGGCCACATGGTTCGCGCCGACCCACACCTGGCCGCCGGACCATGCGGCTGCGCCTCCGACCTTGTCGCTGGCGTCGAGGACAACGGCTCGGCGACCACGAAGAGCCGACCGCTAGCGCAACGGCGAGGCCGGACAGGCCAGCGCCGACGATGATGACCGGAGATTCCTCGTCAGTCACGGTGTGCTCCGCGAGCTAACCGCCAGCAGCGTGCGGCGGAAAGAGGCCCACGTTGGCCGTGACGCCTCCGTCGCACATCAGCACGGCTCCGGTGATGTAGCTGGCGGCCGGCGAGGCGAGGAAATAGATGGCCTCGGCCTGTTCCTCGGGTCGCGCCAGGCGATGCAGCGGTATCGACCGGCTCAATTCATCGAGGTGATCGGTGGTGGGCTTGCCGCCCTGGAGAATCGGGGTGAGCGTCGGGCCGGGTGCAAGCACGTTGACTCAGACGCCCCGGTGCGCCCAATCAAGTGCAGCGGCCCGGGCCACATTGGTGGCCGCAGCCTTGGATGCGTTATACGCCCACCGATCCGGGTCGGCCCTTATCCCGGAAGTGGACCCGACGACAACGATTGATCCACCACCGTGCGTGGCGATCACGGGCGCTGCATAGCGAATCCCGATCACGACGCCGCGCGCATTCACGGCCATGATCCGGTCGTACTGCTCAACGGCGTCATCAGCCGTCCAGTCAACGCGGCGGGCTATGCCCGCATTCAGAACGGCGACGTCGAGACGGCCGAACCCATTCACGGCAGCCTGAACGGTGGCGGCGGTGGCGTCCTCGTTGCTCGCATCGGCAACGACCGCCTGACAATCCGGCACATCCGCTGCCCACGACAATGCCTCAGCGCTGACGTCGGCGGCGACGATGGCGTAGTTCCGGTCATGAAACATGCGGGCTGCTGCTTGGCCGATACCAGAACCGGCTCCGGTCACGATAGCGACTGGCTTCACATCAGGCCCATATCTGCGGGCGCGCGAATGGTCTTGACTGCCGTGTCCGCCGCCATGGGTGTGAGCGGCTCCCAGGCTACTGTCAGGTCTCATTCAGCCAGCGACGGCCGTAGCCGTCATGGGTGCAGCATTAGTGCGCTGGATAGCCGAGATCGAGGAATATGAAGCGCTGATAGTTGCGCCGATGGCACCAGCTGCCGAAGCTCTGGCTGGAGCATCCCAACCGACACTCGCTCCTACTGAACCGAGACTCGTGCTGGCGGGCTGCGGTCTGCTGCGGGGTCTGGTATCCCGGCGTTAACTTGCCACGATGTGCCGAGCAAGATGGAAAGCCACCGAGCGAGCTATTCAGAACCTGCCGCATCATCATCGATCGGTTCCATGACGAGCAGCGCGCCCTGCGGATTCTCATCGGCGCCATCAGCGGGGTTATGTTCCCGAGCGTTCCGAGCGTCCCGAGCGCAGAGTGACGATCGCCGACATGCCGCCCTCGCTCACGTGAAGTCGTCGGCAAGAGGTAAAATTCTCGTGACCCTGTACAGCTAGGTCGTCATATGATTTAACGGAGCTGGAGCTCGATGATGAGCAACCTGGTGACTTTCGGGGTCCTCGCCCGCAATTCTGCTTGTCGCCCTGGTGATGTTTGCACGACGGCAACAGCGTCGGCTGCGAGATCTCGATTCACTCCCGCGCCGGGCCGGAAGTGCGCCACCAGGCGCGCCACCTTTCGAACCACGGTTCTAACGCGCTGCTTGTTCGGAGGCCGCGCGCTGGCCCGTTCGTGCGCATCCGCTTGACACGACGCCTGGTCAGGCTGTCACGACCACGCGAGCTATGGACGCGTAGGAGCCCCATCAGATCCTCACGGACCGCGCACATCGCCCCGGCGGCGCTGCGGCGATCACCAGCTCGAGCCTCGTAGCGCTACGTGACGCTGAGCGGATCCGCACGGCAGCCCATCAGCGGGCCGATCGTCATCGCGTCGACCAGATCACCCGGTGCCTTCGCTCACTCAGCCTTCCCGCGGTGACCCCGATCGTCTTGCCATCATCCTCGTGATGGACGTCCTGTCTGTTCGCCGATGCGTCCCCGATTGACCTTAGGATCGCTGCGAACGACCCGACCATCGTGCGAAGGTGACAGGACATGGACATCACAGAGATCATCCTTGCTGATCATGAGGAGCAGCGCCGGATGTTCGCTCGCATCGACGACATCGATCGAACCGATACCCAAACGCTGCGGGCGCTGTGGAACCGCTTGTCCGCGATGCTCGAGGTGCACGCCGAGGCCGGAAGAGGTCTACTTCTATCCGGAGCTGCTCAAGCTCGGTGAGCGGCTCAAGGACGACACCGAGGCTGACGAGACCGTAGATGCCATCGGCGACCATAACGACATCCGCGACGGGATTCGCGCAGCGTCGCTCCATGATGTCGGGTCGGACGGCTTGGTGGCAGGGCGTGATGGCAGCCCGCAAGGCCAATGACGAGCATATGGGCGAGGAGGAGCACGAAGGGCTACGTGATTTTCGCCGGCACGTTGACCTCGACACTCGGCACAAGATCGCTGTGGCGTTCATCGCCTACGAGGCAGAACACTTTAGCGGCGTGCCGATCGTCGACAAGGACCCGAAGAGAGTACGTCGAGGACAACGAGTTGAGGACTCGCAGCTCAGCGTGCACCCCTGCTCGTAACCGCTACTACCGCCGCCACCGCCTCGTGATCTTGGACTTGACGTCGCTATTCGGCATCAAGCCCAAGATCACGAAGCGCCTGACCATTACCTCCTCGGCTACCTGGCGGTGACCGTGAAGGACTTGGTCATGGTCGCCTTGGAGCTGTCGCCGACGTAGACGTCGATCTGGCCGGGTTCGACCACGAACTTACCCATGTTGTCGTAGAAGCCGACATCATTGCGGTCGAGCGTGAACGAGACCGTCTTGCGTCTGGCCTGGTTGCCAGAGTGACGCGATCGAAACCGCGCAGCCGGCGCACCGGCTGCGAGATGCTCGCCACCGGATCGTGGATGTAGAGCTGCACCACCTCGTCACCCGCGCGAGTGCCGGTGTTGGTGACGTCCACCGTCGCCTTGACGCTGCCGCTCGGCGACATCGTCGCGGAGCTGAGCTGCAGGTTGGAGATGCTGAACGTGGTGTAGCTCAGCCCGTATCCGAACGAGTACAGCGGGTCGCAGGTGTTCAGGTCGCGGTAGCGCGAGTTGTACTTGGACGTGATGTCGCACGGCCGGCCGGTCGGCTCATGGTTGTAGTAGATCGGCACTTGACCGACGTTGACCGGGAAGGACACCGGCAGCTTGCCACCGGGGTTGACCTTGCCGAACAGGACATCGGCCACTGCGTTGCCGGCCTGAACGCCCGGGAACCACGCCTCGAGGATCGCCGGCGACTTCGCCGCGACGTTCGGCCAGGGTGAGCGGGCGGCCGTTGAACAGCACGACGGTGAACGGCTTGCCGAGTCGCCGCGATCCGGTCGATCAGCTGCTGCTGCGTCGCCGGGCAGGTCGATGTTGCTGCGCGACGTGGCCTCGCCGCTCATCTCCCGGGTCTCGCCGAGCGCGAGCACGACCTGGTCGGCCGCGCTGGCCGCGGCCACCGCCTGGTCGAACCCGGGACCGGCCGGGCAGTCATCCGCGGGGTTGTACTGCGGCGGCTCGGTGTTCGGCAGGTCGCAGGCCTTGGTGAACGTCGTCGTCCCGGTGCTCTGCGCCTTGATCCCGTTGAACAGGGTGACCGCGTCCTCGTCGCTGCCCGGTGCCCCACCACGGGCCGAGCATGTCGTGCCCGTCGTCGCCGAGCGGACCGATCACCGCCGTGTTCTTGGTCGGGTCGAGTGGCAGCGTGGAGTTGTCGTTCTTCAGCAGCACCATCGAGCGGGCCGCGTCCTTGCGCGCGCAGCGCCACCGCGTCGGGCAGCAGCTGCGCCGCGTCGGCCTTGGAGACGCGTCGACGTACGGGTGCTCGAACAGCCCGGCGCTGGAACTTCACCCGCAGGATGCGGCGCACGGCGTCGTTGATCCGCGGCATCGAGTGATCTGGCGCTGGGCCAGCAGCTGCGCGCCGAAGTCGACGGAGTCAGCGTGCTGGTCATCTCCGGAGTTCAGTGCCGGCGTTCAGCGCCTTGGCTGCCGCGTCCGGTCCGTCCGCCGCGTACGCCGTGCCCACAGTCGCCGGAGTTGGGGTTCACCGGCGGGCACGGCCCGCATCTCGGCGACCGCGGCCCAGTCCGCCTCGACGAAACCGTCGAAGCCCCACTCGTCCCTTGAGGATGTCGGTCATCGGTCTCCTGGTCGCCGCAGCCCGGCACGCCGTTGATCGAGTTGAACGAGCACATCGCCGTGGCGGCACCGGCGTCGACCGCCGCCTTGAACGGCGGCAGGTAGAGGTTGCGCAGCCGCTGCGTCGGACATGTCGGTCGTGTTGTACGTCGCGGCCGCCCTCCGGCTGACCGTACGCGGCGAAGTGCTTGACGCTGGCGATCTCCTTGTCGGGCGCGCTGAAGTCGGTCCCCTGGTAACCCTTGCACGCGGGCTGCCGCCATGACCGAGCCGAGGTACGGGTCCTCGCCGGCACCCTCAGCGATCCGTCCCCACCGCGGCTCGTGCGAGACGTCCACCATCGGGGCTGTACGCCTGCTTGAGCCCGACCGCGGCCGACTCGCGGGCGCCGATCGTGGCGTCGTCGATCGCCGCCTGCGGGTCGAAGCTGCTCGCCGTTCCCAGTGGAATCGGGAAGATCGTCCGGAAGCCATGGATCGTGTCGAACGCGAACAGCATCGGGATGTGCAACCGGGACTGCTCAACCGCGATGTGCTGCAGCCGGTTGATCGTCGCCGGATCCGTGACGCTCAGCACCGAGCCGAGGCCGGCCTTTGCACCTCCTGGCTCGGTGACCAGAAAGTCGGGCAGCAACTGGATCTGCTCCAGCTTCTCCTCGCAACGTCATCTTCGCGAGGAGGGCGTTCACCTTTGCGTCGACCGGCGGCCCACCCGGGGCGCTCGTCGCGTTACTCGCGGCGAGACCACCAACCAGCAGGCTGGCGGTCAGTGCGAGTACAGCGACCGCGGCGTGCCGTCTGTTGACGATCCGGTGTCTGCGTAAACGCACACGTGTCATCGAGAACCCCCTCTAGGGAGACGAGACCTGCCGGCTGATGAAAGTGTTGGGTCGGCGCGCGTGCCGGTCGATCGCGCGCCTGTGCATTAGCTGCCGTTCTCGGCACGGATCCGGCAGACCATCCACGGGAAGCTCCCAAGACAGCCGAGTGGCCCAGACGAGCCACTTGCTGTCAAAGACCATAAAAGCCCCGGCGCAGTTAACAGACCGTTAAAATGCGTTCTAACACGCGAATCGCCATGAAGGCCCCGAGCGGGCGACGGCCGGCGGATCACTGGAATTACCGGATAAACCTCGTCAGTCCGTGGACGAGGACGCGCCACGGCAAGCCGGCCGACGCCAGGGCTCCTCGGATCGGGCGTCGAGGCGGAGTTCGTCGGCTGCGTCAGTACTGCGGTTCGACGTACACGGCGTGTGACTCGACGGTGCGGAAGATGTCGTTCGCGATCGGGTTGCGCATTTCCTCGGCGAGCTGACCGAGCAGCCCGGCACAGCGCGCGAGCAGCACGACGCCGCGCAGCAAGCCGAGCGGAATGCCGATATCGGCGAGGGCTGCGCCGCACGCGCCGGCGCCGTTGAGTGGCAGCGACCGGCCCAGCACAACGGGCGCGACCCGGCCCACCGCTTCAAACAGCGCCAGGTGCGGGCCGTACTGGCCTTCCTCGCGCGCGATCTCGATGATCACGGCGGTGCGTGGGTCGCCGGACTTGTGCAGGTGATGGCCAAGCCCCGGGACGTAACTGCCGGCGTCCCGCCGGGCCTGGACAGCTGCGGCCGCGAGCGCGTCCCAACCCGCGTCGTCGCCGGGCAGGGTGTCGACGGTGGCCAGCGCACCGGCGAGGAACGCGCCGGTGTCTTCGCTGACGCCGAGGAATCGCGAGCCGCCGCCCAGCAGCCCGGCGGCGAGCGCGCCTTGGATCGCGTCTGGCGCGCTGAGGTAGGTGAGCCGCGCGGCGATGGCCGTTGGGGTGAATCCGTGGTCGGCGAGCGCGACGAGAACGGCGTCGAACACGCGAGCTTGGCCTCGTGGACGGCGGCCGCAGGGTGATCAGCCAGTAGGCCAGCTCGCCGAAGCTGATCTTGCCGAGCAGCTCGCCCGGCAGATCGCGACCGAGCAGCGTGATGGTGTCCGGGGTCGAGATGCCGAGCGAGGTGGGGAACTGCAAGTCGGTCACGATGCCCCTTCTCGGTGGTGGATGCGGACACTAGCTCGTCTGCGTCAGGCAGACGGCACGGGCGCCGAGTCGGCCGCGCCCAGGGTGCGGACGTGGGCCGCCGGTTGGCCGAGCCAAGCCCGGATCTCCTCGCCGTGTTCGTCTAGGGCCGGTGGCGGTAAGTCATAGCGAGGCGGGGTCTGGGAGAACCGGAGCGGGTGCCTGACGGTCGGCACATCGCCGGCCAGTGCGACTGGTTCGAGTCCCAGTTCGGTAGCGAGTTCGATGCCGCCGCGAACGTCGTTGATCGGACCGCACGGAATGCCCGCCGCACTGAGCACATCGAACCACTCCTGCGCCGACTTGGTCTCCAGGCAGGCGATCAACAGTGGGCGCAGTTGCTCTCGATTGACGTTGCGCTGGGGCACGGTCGCGAACCGCGGATCGTCGGCAACCTCCGCGATCCCGAGGGCCGCGGCGAGCTTGCGGAACTGCCGATCGTTGCCGGCGATCACGATGATCTCGCCGTCCGCGGTAGGTAACGGCTCGTACGGGAACAGCGACGGGTGCGAGTTGCCCATGCGATGCGGCACAACGTTGCCGGCGACGTACGCCGAGGTCTGATTGACCATCGCCGACAGGGCCGACGCCAGCAGGCTCGCCTCGACGTGCTGCCCGGTGCCGGTGTTGTCGCGGTAATGCAAGGCGGCCAGGATGCCCATCGCTGAGTGCAGCCCGGTCATCACGTCGAAAGCGCTGATGCCGGCGCGATACGGCAGGACCGTCCGGCGATCCGGTCAGGCTCATCAGGCCGGACACCGCCTGTACCAGCAGGTCGTAGCCGGGAAGTGCGGCGCCCTGACCCGACCCGAAGCCGCTGATCGAGCTGTAGATGACGGTCGGGTTACGCGCTGCGACCGACTCGTAGTCCAACCCGAACCGGCGCAGTGCGCCGGGCCGGAAGTTCTCGATCATCACGTCCGCTCGGGCGGAGAGCTCGTGAGCGGTCGCGAGGTCGGCGTCGTCAGCGAGGTCGAGTGCGATGGACCGCTTGTTGCGATTGATCGCCGCATAGTAGGTGCCGAGTTCGCCGCGCAGCGGCGGTACCCAGTGCCGGGTGTCATCGCCGGCCGGGGACTCGACCTTGATCACGTCGGCACCTAGGTCCGCGAGAAGCATCGTGCAATAGGGCCCGGCGAGGACGCGCGAGAAGTCGGCCACGATGAGACCCGAGAGCGGTCCCGTGCCGGCGGTCTGCCGCGGTGGTGCGGTCACAGTCGCTGCTCCTAACCGTCGGGCGGACAAAGGTCCAGCTCTAGAGCGGTGCTCCACGGTGCGAGCCGCCTAATCTGTATAGAGTCGACGGCGGTCGTGATCTTGGCCTTTTGTTCTGGTAGCGGTAAGTCCAAGATCATCAGCGCGATGGGGGAATTGGCGGGCGGTCCTACCGTCGAAATCGCGCCGATGCGAGCAAGTAGAGGGAGCAACACGTGGCCAAGCTCGTGGCAATCCTGGCGACCACACACCATCCGTTCTTCTACAAGACCAGCCAGCTGCCGCCGGACGAGGCGCCGCCGTTCGCCGCCGAGTGGGTTCGGAAGGTGGAGGCATATCGCGCGACGCTCACCGCGGCCCGCCCGGACGTTCTGGTGATGGTCGGCTCGGACCACTTCCACCAGCTGTGGCTGGACAACATGCCGCAGTTCCTTGTCGGCAAGGCGCCGTACTACGACGGCAACTACTACAACGAGGAACGCGAGTTCGGGTTACCGCGGCTCGTGCTGAAGGGGCATGAGGAGCTGTCGGGCTACATCCTGCGGGAGGCTCTGGACCGCGAGTTCGATCTGGCGTTCTCGAACGAGCTGCGGGTCGACCACTCGATCACCTGCCCGATCATCACCGTCCGCCCGCAAAACGACCTTCCGATCGTGCCGATCTACACCAACATCTTTGCGCCACCGCTGCCTCGCCCGGAGCGGTTCGTAAAGCTCGGCCGGACTCTGCGTGAGCTCGTCGACGCGTGGCCGTCTGACCTGCGAGTCGCGGTAGTGGGCACCGGCCACCTCTCGTTGGAGCTCGGCGGCCCGCGTCAATTCGGCCCGCACGGCCCCGACCCGGAGTTCGATGCCAAGGCCGTCGAATGGATCGCCAACGGCGACATCGACGGCTGCCTGTCGGAGGTGACGCTGGACAGCTTGCACGCGCCGGGCAACGCCACCCACGGGTTCATGGACTTCATGCTGATGATGGGGCTCGCGGGCTACCACAAGGCCGACTACGCCGACAACCTCGATCTGTTCCACACGATGGAGGCCTATTTCACCTGGTATCCGAACGAGGGGTGGGCCGAATGAGCAAGTACCTGGTGAACAAGTTCTTGTTCACGGTTGACCGCGACCCCGACCTGCGTCGAGCGTTACCGTGCGGACCCAGCCGGGACCGTGGCGTGGTGGGAGGCCGAGCAAGCGAACCAGATCCTGAACTGCGTCGCGGGCGAGGCGTCGACCTGGCTGGCCTTCACGGAGGCCGAACGTGAGGCGCTGGCCACGCACGACCACGTTGCGCTCTTCGAGATGGGTGCCCATCCGTTCCTCACGCTAACGCTCTGGATCGCCATGTTCGAACGCGATCACAGCGAGCCGTTGGCGATGCAGCTCGACTACGCGGCGAAGCTCAAGCACTTTGCGCTCCCGTACCCGGACATCAACACCTGAGGTTGCGGCCCCGGAGTCAGCGCGCTCAGGTCTCCTCGCGCGCCTTCAGCTCCCGCGCCGCCAAAGTCCGAGTACTGATACGGATTGGCGATTCGGTCTTCCTCCGGCTGCTCGGGGTGCATCTTTGCGTCCCACGCCTCCTCGCCTAAGACGGTCCGCACGTGCTCGACCGACTCCGCACACAACCGTCGCGCCTCCTCCAGCCGGTCGGTCGCGAGCAGGCGGTGGTCGTACCTGACCGCCCGGCCGTTGACGAGCACGGTGTGCACGTCCCCGCGGCCGGCCTGGAACACGAGGTGACCTTCCGGGTTGAGGACGGGGAACATCGTGGGCGAGTTGTCGTTGAGCACCAGCACGAGGTCCGCCTTCTTGCCTACCGTGATGGTGCCGACGATGCCGTCCAGCCCGAGCGCAGTAGCGCCGCCCATGGTGGCGTAATACAGCACCTGATCGGCGCGCAGCGCCAGGTTCATGACCGTGCGCCCCTCGCGGTGAGCTTCGAGGTGCTCGAGGGCCCGGTCGAGGTTCAGCGTCGCGCGCATCGCCGAGAACATGTCCCCTGACCACCACGAACTCGTGTCGACCGACAGCGAGATCGGGATCCCGTACTTGCGCAGCCGCGCCGTCGGCGAATAGCCCTGGCCGGCACTGCATTCGCTCTCGGTCGCCACAGAGGCATGGGCGCCCGAGGCGGCGATGCGTTGGTAGGAGTCCTCGGCCAGGCTCGACACGTGCACGTGCGTCACCCGATCGGTGAGGTACCCATGTTCAGCCATGAGCTGGATGCTCTGATCCGAGGTGGCGCCCCACACCCCGCTGTGCGTGGTCACTCTCGTGTCCAGCTCGCGCGCCACGGCGAAGGCCGGTTCCTCGGGAAACTCTGGATCGCCGGGGACGTCGAAGGCCATCTGCCAGCGCAGCATGTCGCCCCGACCATCGAGACGGCGGCGCACAAAGTCCTTGAACTCGGGGCGCGTCGACCACTCCCATGGCCCTCGGACAGGTTGCCGTACGCGAAGACGTATCGGCCGTCGAGCCGTTCGAGCGCGTCGACTGCGGCTTCGGCGTGGTCGGTCGTCCGCAGGCCGTGCGACCAGTCCAGCGTGGTCGTCACGCCAGCGTCGAGGAGTCGAGCCCGGCGAGGAGGTTGCCCGCGTAGACCTCTTCCGGCCGGAACGCGTGACCCCACTCCAGGTAATAGAAGTAGAAGTAGTTCGTGAGCGTCCAGTCGGCCCCGAAGCCGCGCATGACCGATTGCCACATGTGTCGGTGGGTGTCGATCATGCCGGGCATCACGATGCCGCCGCGGGAGTCGATCTCCACGGTGCCTTCGGGCACATTCAAAGATCTCCCGACGTCTGCGATCGAGTCGCCGACGACGAGCACGTCCGTGTCCTCGCGAGTGCCGATCCTAGATCGCCGCTCACGACGGTCGCGTTTCGGAACACGAATCCGGGCGCGGTCGTGACCGCGTCTACCGACGGGAGCACGCGTTGGGGTCGGTCGGGTGTCACCATGGCAGGCTCCTGCTCGTCGAGTGCAGTGGTGCCGATTCCGCTTCGCTGGTTGGCTTTCTACGCCGTGATAGTTCATCGGTCAACCAACTGCAGCCCCGTATTCTCAGCGCCGTGACCGACTACGCAGATGTGATCGCCGACCTGGAAGCGCAGAGATACCAAGCGATGCTCCGCTCAGACGAGGCGACCCTCGATGAGCTGTGCGATGACGAGCTGACCTACACGCATTCGGACGGCGCTCGCGACACGAAAGGTCAGCTATCTGCGACGGGTACGCGACGGTTACTTCGACTACCGGTGGCTCGAGCACGAGAACTATCGCACGATCGTCGTCGGCGACTGCGCCGTCGTGGTCGGCCGGATGACCGGCGACGTGGTCGTCAACGGGTCGCTGCGCCATCTGAACAGCGCAGCCCTGACCGTCTGGGTCCGGCGTGCGAACGGGTGGCGGCTTCTCGCGTTTCAGCCCACGCCGGTGAAGTCCGGCTGAGCGTTCACGCAATCGGCGCGAGCACGAGGTCGAAGCTCGTGCGCGCCCAGGTCCGGTCGAGAACCTGGCCGTCCGGTGTCGGCTCGGTGCCCGGCGCCCGGATGAAGTCGACGATCAGCGAGTCGCGGATGCCGAAGACGCTGTCGTAGCCCATGTCGTCACCGGCGACGAATATGTGCGTCACGAGGGTGCGCATGCCCGGGTGGCTGACCATGAAGTGCAGGTGCGGCGCCCGCATGGGTGAGCGGTGCGTGCCGCGGCCAGGAGGTCGCCTACCGGCCCATCGGCCGGAATGGGATACGGCGTCGGGGTCAGTGCCCAGAAACGGTAGCGGCCTTCGTCGTCCGCGAAGAGGTGCCCGCGCGCGGCGGTACGGCCGTCGGTGTACTGGACGTCGTAGTAGCCGTGGTCGTCGGCCTCCCACACCTCGATTCGCGCGCCCGGAGCGGCCGACCAGCAACATCCACGACGCTGCCCTCGACCCAGCACGGCTCGCCGGAGGCGTCGCCGGAGATGTCTCCGCCCAGCTCGACGTAGCGGCGAGTCCTCGACGAAGAACGGGCCGACAACCGTGGCTTCGGTCGCGCGTCCCGTGGGGTCGTCGTTGACGGTGATCGTCTGCATCGACGCCCCGAGGACGTCGGAGAGCAGGATGAACTCCTGCCGCTTGTCATCGGTGATGTGCCCGACGCGGGTAAGGAAGTCGATCCCCAGTTGCCACTCACGCCCAGTTAGCCGGACTTCGCGGATGAATGCGTGCAGGTGCTCGACCAGCGCAGTCAACACGGTCCTGAGTCGCTCGTCCGGGGTGTTTGCGAGGCTGGCGACCACGGCGTCGACAAGCTGTTGCTCCCGGCGTTCCTGGATGCTCGGCTCGGCGTCGGTTCCGGTCATGAGCTGCCTCCGCCCAGGTCGGCCGCGGATCGCTTCCCGACCACGCGCCGTGCAGCACAGCGGTCAGCGACCGCGGCGTCGACGGGCCGCGGATTGCTCGGCGGCACCTCCGGCAGGATCAGCGCGACCGCGGGTTCGATGTCGTCCTCGCGCAGGCCGATCTCACCCAGTGCCCTGGGTGCGTCAACGCGCGTGCGCAGCTGGTCCAGCCCATCAGGCATCGTCGGACCCCAGTGCATCGGCGATGCGGGCGCTGGCGGTCGCCGCGAACGGCGCGTTGAAGGCCAGCACGTGTGGCAGCACGATTGCATGCGTGGCGCGCGTGGGGAGTCCGAACGCGCCGCCGAGGACGTGGCAGATCTTGTGGTGCAGGCCCGATCCGGCCGACGCGAACGCGACCGCGGCAAGGTAGCTGCCGTACAGGGTCTGCTCCGTCGCGTCAATGTCGCCGGCGACGACGCCGAGCAGGCCGGTGCGCAGGGCCCGCAGCCCCTCCATGGCGAGCGCCGCGTCGATCGGATCGACGCGGGGTGCCCACATCGAGTCGATCGCGTGGGCGACCGCGTTCAGCCCTGACGCGACGGCGAGAGACGACGGCAGCCCGGCGAACAGGTCGGCGTCGTATACGACCACCGCGGGAAGAACGCGCGGATCGCTGCCGGTCCGCTTCCGGCCGTTCTCGGTCAGCCCCCATACATCCGTGGCTTCCGAGCCCGCGAACGTCGTCGGCACCGCCACGATCGGCAGCGCCGGAGGTGAGCGCGATGGCTTTGGCTAGCCCCGTTGCCGAACCGCCACCTATGGCGATCAACAGATCCGCGCCGGCGGCCTGGGCAACGGCGCGGGCATCCGCCGCGACGTCCGCCGGGACATGCTCCACGATCTCGCCGTACCGAACCGCATCGGTCAAGCCGGCGCGCACCATCAGGTCCTCATGCCGGGCGCTGGCGACGACGAAGGGCCGATACCCGCCGATGCGTTTCGTCTCCGCCGCTAGGTGTGCCGCCGCGAGCCCGGTGCCGAACAGCACCCGCTGCGCCTTGGTCTCGTGCTCGAAAACGAGCGCCACCGAAGATCTCCCGGCTCTCTACGGACACCCTGCTTGGCGATGCTGTCATCCGTCTGCATTTCAGGCTAGCTGTGGACCCCGGCGCGCAATCCGCGTCAATTCGAATCGTCGTGAGCCGGGGCTTGCAACGTCACCGGTGTCTCGGCTAACCTACAGCCAAATGGTTGTAGATAGTGTGACCGACGAAGCAGTCGACTATGTATTCCACGCCCTGGCGGACGCTACCCGGCGTGACATCCTCCGCCGCTCCGTCCAGGGCGACTCATCTGTGTCGCGGCTGGCCGAGGCCTATCCGATGAGCTTCGCCGCCGTGCAAAAGCACGTCGCGGTGCTGGAGCAGGCCGGCTTGGTCACCAAGGAGCGCCGCGGACGGGAGCAACTCGTGCGCACCGATCCGGATGCGGTCCGCCGGGCCCGGCAGGCCCTTGACCAGCTCGAGACGGCTTGGCGCGGGCGCGTGGACCGCATGGTCGAGTTGCTCGCGCAAGATCCCGACCCACAACAGAATCCCCGACGAGAGGACACGACACATGAGCGTCACCAGCGTCGAGAAGGACTTCGACCGCCTCACCCTCACCGTGGTCGCCGACTTCGACGCCTCACCCGAGCGGGTGTGGCGGTTATGGGCCGATCCGCGAAAGTTGGAACGCTGGTGGGGGCCGCCGAGCTACCCGGCGACGGTCGAACTGTACGACCTGGCTCCGGGCGGAGACGTCAGCTACTTCATGACCGGTCCGGAGGGTGAGAAGTACCACGGCTGGTGGCGAGTCACCTCGGTCAACCCGCCGAAGTCTCTCGAGTTTCGGGACGGATTCGCCGACCAGGAAGGGACTCCGACGGCGGATATGCCAACAACCACGGTGCATATGCAGCTCACCGAGCATGGCGGTGGCACCCGGATGGAACTGCGCACTAGTGTTCGACTCCCGCGAGGAGATGGAGCGGCTCGACAGCATGGGCATGACCGAAGGCATGCGGGAGGCCGTCGGCCAGATGGACGCCTCCTCGCGGGCTAACCCAGACTGCTCCGTACCACATCCGATCGAAAGGACACGGGAGAGATGAGAAAGCTGATCGTGAGCACCTTCCGTGACCCTCGACGGGGTGATGCAAGCCCCGGGTGGCCTGGAGGAGGACGGCGAAGGCGGCTTCGCGTACGGCGGCTGGTCGGTGAACTACTGGGACGACCAGATGGGTCAGGTCATGGGCGAAGCCATGAGCAGGCCGTTCGATCCTCGTTCTCGGACGCAAGACCTACGACATCTTCGCCGCGTTCTGGCCCAACGCGAGCGACGATGCAGGCGGCAAGCCGTTGAATGACGCCACCAAGTACGTCGCGTCGCGGAGTCAGCCCACGCTGGCCTGGGGGCCACTCGGTCCTGATCGACGGAGATGCGGCCGAAGGCGTCGCGGCGCTCAAGGAGGAAACGGGCCGGAACTGCAGGTGCACGGCAGCGGGAACCTGATCCAGACGCTGTTGCGCCACAACCTGGTCGACGAGTTCCGGCTGTGGGTGTTTCCCGTCGTCATCGGCTCCGGCAAGCGCCTGTTCGCGGACGGCACGATCCCCGCCGGACTGAAGCTCGTCGACAGCAAGGTCTCAACGACTGGAGTCGTTATAGGTACCTACGAGCCCGCTGGCGAGATCGTCACCGGATCATTCGCATAGCTGGACCCGCACTTCGACAATCGGCTCGCGAGGTCGGCATCGACGACACAGGAGTACTGCCAGTGGAAATCGTGATCTGATTAGCAGTTCATTGGCCCTTGCGGACCGGCCCGTGCCGCCGCACGTCGTCGATGCTAGTTTTCACATCCGATTCCGTCGTGGTCGCTGTCGAGGCCATAGGGATCGCTCCCGGTAACAGTGACCGGCCCTTGGACATATCGAGGGCCACTTACCGGATCCGCCCGCACAATCGACGTCCGGCCCAGGCGGGATACAAGGGCTATATCCAGGGGTACACGCAGGTGCGGCTTGAGACGAGGCCTGGGCCTGCTGGGCCGCGGATGCTTGGGCGGCCTGCGCCGCCGAAGCCTTTGCTGAAGCCGCAGCCGCTGCCGCGGATGCCTTGTCCGCCGCGGCTTTCTCTGCTGCGGCCTTTGCCTACAGCTCTAGCCGCCGCAGCTTTAGCTGCGGCAGCTTTGGACGCCGCAGCCTTAGCTGCCGCAACCCGGGCTGCCTTCCGCGGCGGACGAACTGCGTAGCAGCTGCGCGACTTTCCGCGGCAAGACTTTCCGCTGCTAATGCGGATGCATTCTCGCTCGGAGCCGGAGGCGTGGTTGATACTGCGGCTGAAGTCGGCGGCGACGCCGGCGTCGCGGTCACTACTGAACGTGATCCGCAGGCGACCGTGACCAAGAGGATGAGCACGCACAGAATTGCCCCGCTAATTGTTCGAAACACGCCCATCCCTCGACTCGACTGCTGGGTGAGTCTCCCTGACACCGTCCCCCCGTGTCAAATTGCGGTAGAGAGATCCTAACTCGTGGTATTGGGCTGACCTCACGACGAGCACGGGCGGTCCTACGACACAGCCGCCGCTGGCAAAGCTGACCGGCTGCGGGCCCGGCCGACTGCCGTTGAAGTCTAGGCCAACTCTTAGTATCACTCAATTAATATCTGATACTAGACTTCGGGCATGCGCTCAGCTAGGCGAGCTGTATCCGCGACCCGGGCAACCGAGAGCGGCGCTTGGCCGGTTCTCGGATCGGAACTGCGCCCGTGGACGCCCGGACTTCCCGCCGGAATGCTGTCGGCCGGAGTCCGTCGCCGTCACTCGGGGGCGTATGAGGCGGCCGTCGTCCCGTTTATCGCCGACCGCGATCTGCCCTTGCCGGCCGATGTGCTCGCGCTCTGCGAGGAAGCCACCGTAGAGATTGCCCGCTTCGACAGCGAGCTTGGAAGCGAGGTCGCCCCGTTTGCGTCCGTTTTGCTGCGTTCCGAGTCGGCATCCTCGTCGATGATCGAGAACCTCACGTCCGGTGCGAAGGCGATTGCCCTCGCGGAGTTGGGGAGTCGGGAAAAGCGCAATGCCACGGAGATCGTCGGCAATGTCGATGCGATGAAAGCGGCTCTCGAACTGGCGAACCGACTCGATCAAGGCGCGATATTGGCGATGCATGCGGCCCTGGTCGGGCGCCACGAGCCGGATATCGGTGGCAGCTGGCGGCACGAGCAGGTCTGGATAGGCGGTGATTCATTCGGACCCCACGGCGCAACCTTCGTTCCTCCGCACCACGACCACGTACCGTCGTTGATGGCTGACTTGGTTGGCTTCATTAGCCGATCGGATCTGCCGGTGTTGGCTCACACTGCTGTCGCGCATGCTCAGTTCGAAACCATTCATCCCTTCCCCGATGGCAATGGCCGGACCGGCCGAGCGCTGGTGCACGCGATGCTGCGAGCGCACGGACTGACCCGTAATGTCACCGTGCCGGTCTCCGCTGGACTGCTCACCGACACGCCGGGCTATTTCGACACCTTGACCGCGTATCGCGCCGGCGATTCAGCCGCAATCGTCGAAAGGCTGGCGCAGGCTTCGCTTGCCGCGATCGTCAACGGACGTCAACTCGTCGCCGAGCTCCACGCTATCCGTGCGAGCTGGGACCGCAAGATTCAGGTTCGGCGGGGCGCGGCGTCCTGGCGGTTGGCCGATCTGCTGATCCGCCAGCCCGTTGTCGACGCCGCCCGGATCGCATCGGAGTTGGCGATCGCACCCCAGAACGCGCACCGGGCCATCGCGCCACTCGTTGACGCCGGCGTCCTCACCGAGTTCACCGGCTTCGCCCGTAATCGACTGTGGCAATCGAGCGAGGTGCTCGCGTCGCTCGACGACTTCGCTCGCCGGGCCGGTCGCCGGAGCAGATGGTGAGCACGCCTAATGTCATACGGGTGCCGAGAGAACATGGTCGAAGTGCCGGCCGGCTGCTTCGTCATGGGCAGTGAGGATCATTATGCCGAGGAGCGTCCTGCCCACGAGGAACACGTCTCGGAATTTCTGATCGACCAGCATCCCGTGACCAATGCCGAGTTCCGCCGCTTTGTGAAGGACACCAATCACCGCACGCTACCGCCGAGATCACGCCATCGGCCGAGGACTTCCCGGACGCAGACCCGGACGATCTCGTGCCTGGTTCGCTGGTGTTCAGACCGACATCCGGGCCGGTGCCGTTAGCTGACTGGCGGCGTTGGTGGCACTGGACACCGGGTGCTCACTGGCGAGCACCGGAGGGCCCGGGCAGCTCCGTAGGCGGAAGGGAACTGCACCCGGTCGTGCACGTCTCGTTCGAAGACGCCCTGGCCTACGCCCGTTGGGCCGGCAAGGACCTGCCCACCGAAGTCGAATGGGAGTACGCCGCTCGGGCTGGCCGCCCGCCGACCAGCTACGCCTGGGGGATGAATTCATGCCGCGCGGCCGGCCGATGGCCAACACCTGGCACGGCGAGTTCCCATGGCAGACCGGCAAGCCGCCCGGCAAGGATCGCACGACGCCGGTAGGTCGATTCCCAGCCAATGACTGGGGTCTGGTCGACATGATGGGCAACGTCTGGGAGTGGACGGCATCCGCATGGACGGATGACCACGGCGGCCGCGCCGGTGAGGCGTCGCCGTCTTGCTGCGCTCCACTAGGCCTGCTCGGTTCCCTTCAGGAGAGTGACCGGAACGTGATGAAAGGCGGTTCGCACCTGTGCGCCCCGTCGTATTGCCTGCGTTATCGACCCCCAGCACGCCAAGGCCAAGGCGTCCGCAGTAGCACAAGCCACCTCGGCTTCCGGTGCATCATCCGCGGCTCCGCGCCCAGCGTCACCCGCGAAAACCCTGGCTACCCTCCTCAGCTAGATGATCTTGGACTTCCAGCCCTGGCGCCGCCGGTAAGTCCAAGATCATCGCCATCGTGCCGAACAACGGATCGGGAAGCGCATCGGGCCGGACAGCGAGTCTGGGCGGACCATGTATCGAGTTGCCCGTGCCGGGCTCCTTCCCAACGAGGTGGTCTGGATGAATGGCTACGGCGTGCTGCGGGGAAGCCCCGACCGATGGGTCCGGGAAGACGGCGACACCACCCGCACTTGCAGATCCGGTTACTCGACAGCACGGGACAGCCGTGGCGCATCGCGGTGAACGTGCAGTCCGACACGGGTGCGGAGGTCGTCTACTGGCTGGTGGATCCCCTGCTGGGGCACCCGATCCTCGGCGAGTTGCCGAACCTACCAACCGGGTTCCATAGCAGCGCACCCTCATCGGCCGGCGCTCTGGATTACGTGCGGGCGCCGTTGTTCGACTGGCAGGAAGGGACGGCGTTGCCCGCCTCAGGCAGCGCGTCGGCCGACGATCTACAGGACCTGCTCGGGCTGTATCTGCAGCATTGCCAGGATGCCGGCGGCGAGGTGTACGCGTTCGGGGAGCGCTTCGACCGCAATTTGAACAAGCCAATCGACGTCGATTTCGGGAATACCGATGGTCTGCACGGTGTCCACGACATTCACCTCAACCAGGGCAACACGGGGCCGCACTCCCGGGACAACGGGGCCCGCCACGACGGCGGCCTGATCCTCGCCCATCCGGACCGGCACATTGGCCTCTTCCTTGCATTTCAAACGCAGCGCGTCCCTACCGATGCGGCGGGAGCTCCGACACCGGCGTCGCGGTCAATCGCGGATCTGATCCACGGCGCAACGCCTCCGACGGACACGGTCTACCTGGAGCGCGCGTTGCTCAACCCGGTCGGCGACGACGTCGGCCACGAAGTTGTCGTGATCGGAAATTTGGCCAACACCATCGCATCGTTGGCCGGTTGGCAGCTGATCGACAAGACGCACCGCTGCACGATGATCGGTCCGGAGACGATTGGACCGGGAGGCTCATTGCTCGTACCCCTCGACGGCGCCGGAGCTCAGCTCGGCAACAACGGGGGAATTTGGTGTTAGTCGATCAGGGTGGCCGTCTGGTCGATGCAGTCGCCTACACAGCCAGTGACGCCGTGGAAGACCAGTTCGTGCGATTTCACCGCTGAGGTGCCCGGCCGAGGGAACCGTATCCCTCGACACGCACGTATCACGGTGCGGAAGGCAAGCTATCGATCCGTTCAACGGAGGGTCCGATGGTTGGAGTCGACGTGGCCGAGGAAACTGCCGGATGGAGCCGCCTGGTCAGCCTGCCGCGGGCCGGCGAGGTCGGCTCGATGCCTCTCGATGTCGATGCGATTCGGTCGCATTTCTTCTTTCCGGAACGGGGCCGGATCGTCACCAATAATGCAGCGAGCACGCAGCCACCACGTGAGCTGGTGCAGCTGTATCAAGACCTTGCACCGGGTTACGAGAACGTGCATCGTGGCCAGTCCGATGCGTCGCAGACGATGACCGCGCAATTCGAAGCATCGTTCGACACGATCGCACAATTCATCAATGCCCCCAGCCGAGAGAATGTAGCGGTATATCGGAACGCGACGGAGGCGCTCAACTCCGTCATGTACTCGCTGATGACCGAGTTCCGCGATGGCGACAACGTGGTCACGACCATGATGGAGCACAACTCGAACTACGTGCCATGGCACGCGCTATGCCAGGAGATCCTTCCCAAGTTTGGGATCCGCGTTCGAGTGCCGGCTCGTTCCGTTCGACCAGGAGACCGGCGAACTCAGATCTGGCTGAACTGGCGGCACAGGTCGACGATAAGACCAAGCTGGTGTGTTGTACGGGGGCGTCCAACTTTCTCGGCACGAGGACTCCTCTCGACCCCATTCGACGAATCGCTGCGGAGAGTGGCTATTGTCAGCCGGACGGTGACCGGTGCTCACGACTACTGATCGACGGCGCCCAGCTCGTACCGAGCAGTTTTGTCGACGTCCAGGCGATGGACGTCGACTACCTGGTCTTCTCGTTCCACAAGATGCTGGCGCCATTCGGCGTCGGCGTCCTGTATGCAAAGCGTCAGCTGCTTCGCGACTCGCTACCGTTTCTCTACGGAGGCGACATGGTCGCTGAAGGCCAGGTGTTCCCGGACCATGTCGGCTACAACGGCCTGCCGTGGAAGTTTGCGGCCGGAACGCCCAATATCCTCGGTACGATCGCGTCCGCCCAGGCCTTGCGACTGATTCTCGACCTCGCGCTGCACCCCGCCACCTATAACTACTTCGGATCAGAGCGCGCTATCGCCGCGGATGACATCGCGAGCGCGATGGCGAGTATCCGGGAGCACGCCCGCTTGCTAGTGAGCTACGCCCTTGACCGGCTTGCTTGCCTGCCGGGCGTCACTATCTACGGTCCAACGTCGGCGGAGCGGCGGGCGTCGCTGGTCGCATTCAACGTATCCGGCTGGAGCCCGTTCGATATTGCCGACGCCCTCAATGCAGTCGGTGTCGAATCGAGAGCGGGCTGTCACTGCGCGACATTGGCCCACCATTACCTTGGGCTCGATCCTGCAGCAAGCTGCCGGTTGAGCTTCTACCTCTACAACACGATCGACGAGGTCGATTTCGCGGCGAATGCGCTCGCGGGGATCATCGCGGGCAGGTAATCCGCCTAGCGCGGTCAGTTTCCCGCGGCCCGATATTGCTCGAGCACGCTGGCCGGAATACGGCCGCGGGTGCTGAGCTCGATCCCGTTTGACGCCGCCCAGGCCCGCACTGCCTTGTTGTCCACTTCGGACGAATGGGGTAGTGGGCGCTGCGCGGCGTCGGCGGCGACGACGCTGCTGCCCGCCGCCCCGAACCGCTCGGGCATAGGGCGTGTAGCCGTTGATCAGATCGCGGAGCCTTGCGGCGTTCCTACGGCTCAAATCGATCTCGTAGTTCGCACCGTCGATGGCGAACAAGACGGTTTCTTCCGCTTTGCCACCGTCGATGTCATCGATGAGTTGGGTGATGGTTTGCTTCACGCGCCGAACGGTACCGGGCCTTCGTGCACCACGCCACGGTCAAAATCTGTGAATTCCTGCCCCTAAGGTTGGTCGCAGTTTGATCGTGCCGGACTGTTTCGTGCAGCAGCGACTGAGTGTGTGCCTCCCACCAGTGGCCCAAGCCGAATCGATTGTCAGCATGCAGGAACATCAAGAGCAGCAGACTGAACGCGAATGCCATACGTTCTCCGTCGATGCCGCTCGGCAGGAGAGGAGCAAAACGAGATGAGAATGTTCAGCAGAAAGCCACCCGGCCGGCGATACGGATTTCGATGCTCGGCGCAGCGCCACCCCAGCCGGCCAATCGCAAAGATCCGGCCGAAGTCATCCGCTCCGGTCGGAAGATTTGGGGTATGAAAGCCAGTGGCCCGTCGGCGCTTCCGACGAACGCTGCGGTGCGTGAGTGAGGATCGCGATTGGGAATTAACAATGGCCGAATGGTGCTCGGACAGAAATCGGGTATGTCCACGCCCGGTCACATGTCCAACACTGTGTCATCCACCGGTTGGGAACAGCAGATCAGCACATTGCCATCAGCTGGGTTGTCAACCGGGTCCGGAGCGTAGCCGATCGTCCCGGACAGGAGACTCGTTTCACAGGTGTGGCAAACGCCGGTCCGACATGACCAGCGGGTGGGTACGTCGCAGGCCTCGGGCGAGGTCCAGCAAGCTTGCATAGCGCGGGTCCCAGTGCACGGTGAGGCCGCTGCGGGCGAAGCCGACCCGCGGACCGTCGGTCGCCTCACCGTCCGGATGGTGTGGCGGCGGGTCGGGGTCGGTATAACGCCAGGCGTGATCGCGGGTGCCGGGCCGAAGAACTCGGTTCGTATCTGGGTGGCATCGACGCCGAGGCCCAGTAGTGCGGCGGATGTCTCCGCCATGAACCCCGCCGGCCCGCAGATATACGCATCGCAGTTGCGCGGAAGGTCAAGTGTGGCCAGGACCGACGCAGTGAGGCGCCCGGCCGTCTGGTAGTCGCGGCCGGCAGCATCGTGACGGCCGGGGCGGCTATAGCAGACGTATCGGTGGCGCAGCCGGCAATGCCGAAAGCAACGAGCGCGACTCGGCCGCGAACGGCTCCTCCGCCTCGGTTGCGGGCGCCATGCAGCCACCAAACGTCTCGGCTGGACTTGGTGCCAGCCAGCGCATGGAGCATCGCCAGCACCGGCGTCGCACCCACACCTGCGCTCATCAGCAGGACCGGCGCGTCGGACGGCGCTCAGGATGAAGGTGCCGCGCGGTGCGGCAACGTCCAGGCGGTCGCCGGGCCGCACCCGGTCGTGCACGAATTGACTGCCTGCCCCGTGCGGCTCGCGCTTGACGCTGACTCGATACGTGCTGGCACCGGGGGTCCCGACAGCGAATAGCTGCGCAGGATGGATTGCCGGCCCTGATCGGTTGGCAAGCGCAGCGTCAGAAATTGTCCTGGCTGGGCTGATGGCACGCCATTGCCGTCTGGATCGGCCAGGTATACCGAGACCACGGACTCGCTTTCCGGCTCAATGTCCGTGACATTCAGCGGACGGAATCCTGCCCACGCCGGCGAAGGGCTTACTGCCGTCGAGGCCGGGGTTACCTGTGGCGCCTGGCTTCACTCCCTGCTCGAGTATCGCCTCGAACGACATCTTCCAGCCGGGCGACAAGGCAGGGATCTGCAGGGCCCGGGCGACGCGTTGGCGAGAGTGCCCAGGCAGGTAGAGCAGCGCGTCGACGTCGGCCACGGTCATCGCCCCCGGTCCGCGGGCGATGAGCACAATCTCGTCTCCGGCCTGCACCATGCCCTCCCGCAGCACCCGGAAATAGAACCCGGGTCGGTGATGAGAGATGAGCAGAGCAGGCATGCGCGCGTCGTCCATTCGGATACCGACCCGATAACACGTGACCCGAGGCTGGCTTACCTCGAAGACTGCGCTCCCGATCCGATAGCGATCGCCAATACACACCTCGTCGTCGGTCAGACCCTGCACAGTGAGGTTTTCCCCGAACTGGCCGTACGTGAAGTCGTCGCGGCTCAGGTAGTCCTGCCAATACCGATAAGACTCGATCTGGTATACGAATACTGCTCGCTGCTCGCCCCCGTGGCCCGCCAGGTCGCCCTGTCCGTCACCGTCGATGTTGAGGCGTCGCACCAGCCGCGGGCCGTCCACCGGTTCTTTCCAGACGGCCGTATGCACCGTCCGGCCTTGCCAGAGCACGTCCTTTGGCAGACCCACGTTCACCGACAACACCTGGGCTGCCAGCCTGCCGATCTGCCGTCACCCGCGGCACTCCTCACCATTTGTTCGATTGGCGCCGTCCGTCGTTCTGATTGTCGCTCACACGCGCCGAGTTCGCTGGTCGGCTGTTGTCCGCTGCGTATCCGGTGTCAGGCTGGCGGGGCTGGCCGAGGAAACGGGTACGGTAGCGCTGCGCGAGCCCGAGCCCAACGAGCTCGAAGAGGACGACCGTCAAAACCAGCTCGGCATCCACATAGCCGAGGACGACGTTGACCGCAGCCAGCCCGAAGATCACGCCAGCGCGCAGCGCCGCGACACCTTTCCGATCCCGCCCGAACAGCAATAGCACCGCGGCGCTGATCAGGAGAAGTCCGACGATGGTCTCGCCCGGCGGCGGCGACCATGAGGGCCGGTGGATGGGTTCCCGGCGGGACCGTCTTGTCATCGATCACCACCTTGTTCTCGGGGTCGTTCGAAGCGAGGGCGAGGAATACCAGCAAGCCGAGCATCGAGAAGAATCCGACGATCAGGGATCCGATGATGAGCAGGATCCGGTGGAGAAAGCGGGGAGCAAGATGCGTTCGGCTCGACCAGCGATGTCTATGAGCCTGGCCAGATGCGGGTGCATGTCCGGTCTCGTCGTCGGCGCCAGACTGGCAACGAACGGCCGCACGCTACTGGCGAAATCGGCCAGATCCGGGCGGTCAGTGGACTGCTCGATCTCGCCAAGCCGGCTCATCAAGTCACGTTTCGTGCTCTCCCGCATCGCGCCATCCGCGACCTTCGACAGACCGTCGAGAACGAAATACGTTTGGCCGCGCGCGTCGTGCCGACGGGGTCGGCTGACCAATCGCGCAACGATCAGGACGGCCAGAAACGCGAGGTAGATGATCGGCGCGGCCAGTGGAAAGAAATAGTCGTTCTTCGTTGTGATGTATTTGCCGACCTCGTCGATGAACAGGCCGACGCCAATTCCGGAACACAACGCCGACAACGTGAGGATCCATCGGTTCGCCCATACCAGCGGCAGCATCGCGCCGATGACAAGCAACAATCCGCCCCATAGTGCATGGGCGATGTGATACGTGCTGCCACCCACCTGTGGATAGCCCGACAGCACGAGAAACAAGCGTGTCACCACAACAGTCACGCCGAACGAGACAACCAGCAGGCCGAGATTCCGCCCGGCGTTCGCGCTGGCCACGGGTCGACTTCACCGCTGGTCGCTCGACGGCAACGATCACGTCGGCCATGAGCTCCACCACCCTCCAGCAGGACTATCCCACCCGGTGCCTCTCGGCCGGGAGGTCTGGAGTCACCGCAGGGGCAGGGACCGCCTGCGCATCGGCCCGGGCCGCACAACAGACCGGCTGCGAGGGCGTATAGCGGGTCGTGATCTTGACCTGCTGCACGGAACGACGTTATCTCCAAGATCATCATTCTCGACCGGTCGGCCGTGACGCTAGAACGAAGCGGCAACCGGGATGATGCGCTCACCAAGGGTTTCCAGCGGCGTAATGGTCTCCATATCCCGGACCTGCCCATGGACATGTGCGATGCCCAGGCCGGCAAGCCGCTCCAGTTCGCGGAGGAGCACATCGACGTCTCGTCCGTTCGGACCGACGTCCAACGGCAGCATGACTGTCTTCTCGATGTCGTCGTAGCGGCGTCCGACAGTCGCGCAGTGTTCGCGAAGGACGTCGAGCTTTCGTTCCAGGTCCGGACCGGCGAACAGGTTGCACGCTTGGCCGTACAGCGCAACCAACCGTAGTGTCTTCCGCTCTCCGCCGCCCCCGATCATGATCGGCGGGTGCGGCCGTCGCAACGGCTGAGGGGAGTTCAGCGTGCGCTCGAGTGTGTAGTGCTTGCCCTGGAACGCCGCGTCGCTGTCGCTCCACATCTGCAGGCAGATCTGCAGTGCTTCCTCGAGTCGTTCGAAGCGCTCGGCGGTTGGCGGGAACGGGAGGCCGAGCCCGCGCGCCTCCGCCTCGTTCCAGGCTGCTCCGATTCCGAGCCACGCCCGGCCGTCGGACAGCACATCCAGCGTGGTGACCTCCTTGGCGAGCAACCCGGGTTCGCGGTACACGACGGCGGTCACCCAGGACACGAGGTCGACGCGTGAGGTGCAGGCGGCCAGATAACCGAGCGCCGTGTAGGCCTCCAGCATCTCGTGCTCTGCTGGCCCGATGCCGCGGATCTGCCAGACGTGATCCATCACGCTCAGCCGAGCGAAGCCGGCCTCTTCCGCCGCTGCTGCGATGCGCCGGAGATCGCGCGCCAGGGTCGGTGGGCCGCCCGGCCAGGTGAAGTTCGCAATGTGCAGCCCAATCCTCATCCAGCTCCCCTTTTCGTGATCCACCTCGGAGCCACGGTAGCCGTCGACAGTCAAACACCGCGCCGCTAGCCACCATTGGCGACGAGGGCGGCGCGCGAGCTCGTTAGCTGCGACGCAATTTGGCTGGGTCGGCGACGAGGTCAATGGCGACGATGCGGCCGTTCACCACCGTGAGGCCGATTACTCCGAGAGGATGGTCCAGGTCGCCGTACACCGCACCGGCGGCGCCGTTGACGATCGCCGGACGCACCTGGCGATAAAGCGAGGCGCAGAGGAAAGCACCTCGGATGGCCACCGCGTGCGCTCCGTGGACCGGTGGCCGGGACCGGGGATCCGATGCTCCGAGGTCGGCACGGAATACGACGTCCGGGTCCAGGACGGCAAGGAGCGCATCGAAGTCACCGTTGCGTGCCGCGGCGAGGAAGGCATCGACGGCTCGTCGCTGTTGCGCCAGGTCGCGATCGGGCTGCGGCGCGAGCCGAACTCGGCGACGGGCGCGACTGGCCAGCTGCCGGGTCGCGTCCGGAGATCGCCCTGACAATCGGCGCGATTTCGTCGAAGGGCATCGCGAACACGTCGTGCAAGACGAGGCGAGCCGCTCGGCGGGAGTAAGCGTGTCGAGCACCACGAGGAGTGCGATGCCGAGTGAATCGGCGAGTCTCTGCCTGCTGCTCCGGTCCATCGCCCTGTAACGACGGGTTCCGGTAGCCAGCTGGCGACGGTCTGTTCGCGGGTCGCGCGACGTGCGCGCAGCATGTCCAAGCAGATTCGCCCAACGACCGTTGTCAACCACCCACGCAGATCGTTGATGGCCGACGAATTCCCCCGACTAAGCCGGAACCACGGACTCCTGGACGGCGTCGTCAGCCTCGGAGGGAGAGCCGAGCATCCGGTAGGCAACAGCCCGCAGATGCGGGCGGTAGAGCTTCGAACTGCGCCGCCAGCCATTCCCCGTCTTGGGTGATCTCCACACCCGTTAGACGAAATTGCCGGCGGAGATGTGACGGTCACATTCCTCGAAGCGCCCGCGTCCTTGTTTCGGGATCCACTCATGGAGGCAGACGATGATAGAAGTAACGCAGTTGGGTAAGACGGTATCCCGGCGGCGTGAAGGCCGTCAAAACTGTCGACTTCGACGTGCGGGCCGGCGAGGCTTTCGGACTGCTCGGACCGAACGGTGCGGAAAGTCCACCACGATCGGCATGCTGACCACGACCGATCGAGAGCCGTACTAGCGGTACGGCTCGGCTGGCTGGCTTCGATGTCGCCAAACAACCGCGGGAGGCGCGTCGCGTTAGCAGCGTCGTGTTCCAGGAGCCCGTCGTCGACCGGGCGCGCTCACCGGACGCCGCAATCTTCTCCTGCACGCCCGACTTTGGTCGGTCGACTCGCATGCCGCGGGCCAACGGATCCAGAACATCGTCGACGCGTTCGGGGATCGGCGACGATCATAGACCGGCCGGTCGGCAGCTTGCAGCGGGGACAGGTACGTCGCCTGGAGATCGCTCGGGCGTTGATCTCTCGGCCGTCGGTGTTGTTTCTGGACGAACCGACAGTTGGTCTCGACACCCGAATCCGCTACCGAGCTGCTCGAACTCATCGATGACCTGCGAGCCGACAACAACGACGACGACGCTGCTGACGACGCACTACCTCGACGAAGCCGAGCGGCTGTGCTCGCAGGCTCGTTGTTCCCCGATCAGCGCGCTACCAGCGGGGCTCGAGCGCCATTGCCAAGGCGTTGCCGCTCACGCACGTGCTGGCGTTGATGCGCTACGGCTTGCTGGATCGACGCGGAGCCGGATTGCGCGACATCTGGGGATGGCCAACACCACCGTGATGGCCACGCTGAGCACGGCCGTCGTCATGGCCTACGCCGTCCTGTTCCTTGCTTTGGCCCTGCGAGTCTTCCGCCGCGCCGCCGTTCGCTGATCGGTTTCACCCGACAGTCAGACCGCACACGACCGACCTTCCGGATTGCCCGATCATCCGGAAGGTCGCTGTCCGAGGCAGCTGCTGGGTCGCACGGCGGAGCGTCACGGTGTACGTCAGATTGCGCGACGACGATGCCACCCTGGTCGCGCGAAGCAAGACCTCGGTCCATTGGTAGGACAACGCGCTGTTCGGATCGACGAACCCGCGCGCGTAGCTCGACTGTAAGGCCGGACAGACAAGCGACGTCGCACCGGCAACATCGCGATCGTTGACGTTGCTGATGAATCTCGACACGACGAGTTCGGATGCACTCCTGCGGCGGGGCGACCGCGAAGGTCGTCCCAGGCGCCAGGGGTGGGCGTCGCAACGTCCGCATCGTTACGGTGCGATCCGCTCGTGCCCAGACTCGCGACCAGCACCGATCCGCCGATCAACACCGCGGCCGCAGCGGTACCCATTGCGAGGATGGCTCGCGTCGATCGCCGACGCCGCGGAGCGGGCGTATCACCGGCCGAGGCCGGCGGGACAGGAGGCAAGCCACCGATCGCCGGAGGGCCGGCCTCAGCGGAAGCGACTGGGGCCTGACCGGTCGTGGTCACCGGCGCCCGGCCGACTGGAGCTCCCGGATAACTCGGCTCGGCCAGCATGGGCGGCTCGATCCGCACCGGCAGGTAGCTGAAGCGGAGCCGGTCCAACTCCGGGGCGGGAGATTCCGCTCGGGCAATACCGGCCGCGGCATCTCTCCCAGTAGACCGGCCGGATGAACCCCGGCCGGTTCAGCGCAAGCGCGTAATGCCATTCGTTGCTGACCAGGCCAGAGGTCATCGAATTCGATGACCAATAGAGCTGGAAGACGTCACACTCGCGGATGTAGCCCGCGAGCTCGATGCTCCAGATCTGTCCGGACCGCAGGCTGTCGACATCCGCGCATGAACTCGTCACCGATCGCGGCGATCACTCGGCCGACGTTCTCGACGATCGCGGCGTCAAGATGCGAGTAGGAGGCGAATATCTTCCGATATCGAGAGGCCGGTACCGGCTCTGGATCGGATTCACTCGATCCGCTGTCGACCCGGATCGACAAGCTGACGTCGGCAATAAGCACCGTGCCTACGTATACCGAGAGGAGACCGTGTGCCACGCGTCTCCTGCAGGCGCCGGGCGGCGCGAAACAGGACTTCGCGGTGGACCGGAGTTGCCAGCTGAACTCCCGGACCGGCGGATTGAACTCGACACCTTCGACGTCGGGCACGAATCTGATCGTCGTACCGCGCGGCAGATCGGCATCGCTGTCCTGCGCGACCTGCACGTACGAACTGGATTCCTGGCCGAGCAACGCGTCGGCCTCTTTGGGCCACTTGTTGAATGGGATCCACCCGCACGCCGTGCGATTCGAAGGGTTCGGTCTTGTGAGCGAAAACGAGAAGCCTTCGCCATTCTTCGGATGGACGCTGCGCGGCCGGTAGACGGTGAATTGCACGTCGTCGTCGACGATCGGTGCGGTCGCGTCCGGGTAGTCGGGGGCGACTCGCGGGGGATAAGGCAAGAAGGGCGGCGCGGCTGGCACCGCCCAGGACGACAGCATCGTCGGCGACCGTTGCGACTCGCGTTGACGTGTAGGGTCGCGGAGATCGCATCCCGGACCGCGTCGCTCGATGCGGCCGAGCCGACCAGAAGCGCAACCGTTACTGGCGAATCCGCAGCGGACAAGACCGTGGCGAACGCAGCGCGCAGCGTGGCTAGGTCGATCTGGCCCGCACCGGTGGTGACCATGGCTCCGCTGGGGAGCGACTCGTCCATGAATGGTTGACTGACGATCTCGAACTGGGGCGCGCTCCATCGCACGACCGCCAGATCGAGGCTGGCCGTGCGCCAGTCGACGACCAGCACCCGGCTGTCCGGGGTCAGCGCGCCGGTCTGCACGGCAAACTCCGCGGCAGCGCATACCGCCGGATGGGTATCGATACGGCGTCCGCGATATCTGCTGCGACAACCTGGCGACAAGGAGGGCGCGGCGTCAGCCGGGAACGCCGTCGGCGTGGTCACGACCAGCGCAGCGAGTCGTCCGTCGATCTGCTGACTGACTCGCCGCTCGGCTTCGCTGACGACCTGCTCGGCGGTGTCATCCGGTGCAACGATGGAGCCGGCCGGTTGTTCCTGCCACCACAGCAGATCTGGTTCAGCCTGCCCAGCGGGCGGCTGCGTCCCCCACCAGCAGCCGGCCGGCAGCGTCCACGGCCGCCGACATGGTCAGCTGGTCGGCGTCTCCGATTGGGATGACCCGGAGGCCCTCGTCGTCGCTGATCGCAGCGGTCACTTCGGCGCCCAGGTCCACGGCGAGCGCGTAGTCCGCCATGACACTCCCCCACCGAAGTCCGCACGGGGCCGCCCTAACCGGAGTATGCCGCAGGGAGTGATCGGCGATTCCACAGCGCGGGTCACATCATTAAGGAACTCACGTCGCTCGCCGATACCGGCGTCGTGGCGAGAGTTGCTAATCGGGTAGGAGCGGGACCGTGAGGCCGGAATCGCGGCCGACCAGGGCCGCCCGGGTGAGTGCGGCCGTTCCAAAGCGGTCGCGAATCCTGTCCATGGCGTGGTCGAGGTCGGCGAGCAGGGCAGTGCGGAAGGGAAGCTCCAGCTGGATCGCGTCGGCATGGTCGAGATTCGCCAGCGTGATGCCGATCAGGGTCAGGCCGGCCTCGGCGATCAATGGCCGGACAGAAACCAGGACGGTCTGCGCCGCGGCGAGGATCGTCGCAGTGTTATCCGTTGGCGCGGGGAACGTGTGGGATCGGGTTGCGCGGGTGAAGTCGTCGAATCGCATCCGCAAGACCACGGTGCGGCAGAGCCGATGACCGGCGCGCAGCCGTGACGTAACGCGGTCCACCAACCCGGCAAGGGTGGCCTCGAGCTCGGCGAGGGATAACCGATGGCGGCCGAGTGCGCGTTGCGACCCGATCGACCGGCGTCGACGACCAACCTGGACCGGGCGCGGATCGCGATTGTGAGCCAGAGCGTGCAGGTGCCGGCCTGACGCAGGTCCGAGCATCGAAACGAGCGCTCGCTCGGTTAGATCCGCGACGTCGCCCACCGTGAAGATGCCCTCTATCTCGGAGCTTGACGGCAGTGACCCGGCCGACGCCCCAGAGGCTCTCAACCGGCAGCGGGTGGAGAAAACGCAACTCGCCACCCGGCGGCACAGACAGCAGTCCGTCAGGTTTGGCCACGCGGCTCGCCACCTTGGCCAGGAACTTGGTCCGGGCCACGCCGACAGTGATGGGAAGACCGACCCGATCACGGACCCGGCGGCGCAGCCGAACGGCGATGTCCAGTGGCGTGCCGGTGATCCGGGCCAGACCGCCGACGTTGAGGAAGGCTTCGCTCGATCGAGATTCCTTCGACGAGGGGTGTGGTGTCTTCGAAGATCGCGAACACCGCCTTGCTGGCTTCGGAATACGCAGTCATGCGTGGCGAGCACGACAACGGCGTCCGGGCACAACCGGCGAGCGGCGGCTCCGCCCATCGCAGTGCGGATCCCGAGGGCCTTCGCCTCGTAACCTGCGGCAAGACCACGCCGCCGCCGACGATGACGGGTCGGCCGCGTAGCCGTGGATCGTCGCGCTGCTCGACCGATGCGTAGAACGCGTCGAGATCGGCGTGCAGGATGTGACCCGTGTCGGACACGAACATATGTTCGCATGATCCGCCGACAAGCCGCGGCCTCATTCTGGTCCGTGTCGGGAGTCCTGTTGGTGCCTTCCGGACGTGAACCCACGGGAGAGCCGCAGCTACCGCAACGTGGAAGATGTCGCAGATGAAGGCCGCCGTGCTCGTTGAGCTGGGTGCTCCGCCGCGCTTCAGCGACTTTGCCGACCCTGTCCCCGGGGCGGGCCAGATCGTCGTCGACGTCGCGGCTGCCGGCGTGCACCACGTCGATCTGGCCAAGGCCTCCGGATCGTTCTACACCGGCCCCCGCCGGTCCCGTCCGTTGTTGGCTCGACGGCGTCGGGCGCACCGCCGACGGACACCGGGTCTTCTTCGACGCTCCCGTGCCTCCATATGGGGTCATGGGCGCAGCGCGCCTCGTCCCCGATGCGGAACTGTTCGAGCCGGCCGACGGCGTGAACGACGTGACCGCGGCCGCGCTGGGCAACACCGGTCTGGCCGCCTGGCTCGCGCTCAGCTGGCGCGCGAAACTGCAGCCTGGTGAGTCAGCGCTTGTCCTCGGAACCGGAGCCTTGGGGATGATCGCGGTTCAGGCGGCCAAGGCGCAGGGCGCGGCCCATGTCATCGCCGCCGACCGCGACGCGGGCCGGCTGGAGCTCGCCCGAGAGCGGGGAGCGGACGTCGTCGTGACCATCGCTCCAGGGGCAGATCTTCCCGCCGCATTCAGGAGGCAGCCGGCGAGCACGGGATCGACGTGATCGTCGACCCGCTCTGGGGTGAGCCGGCCTTCGCGGCCATGCAGGCGGCGAGCCATGGCGCGCGGTATGTGCAGCTCGGCAACTCCGCCGCGTCGACCGTCGAGCTGCCGGCTGCGCTAGTTCGCTCGCGCGCGCTGCACCTCCGGGCTTCGCGGTCTTCCACGTCCCCTCGAGCCGCGCCGCGAGGCCTATCGCGACCTGACCGAGCAAGCAGCCCGAGGGTTGATCACCGTCGACACGATCCCGCTGCCGCTCTCCGACGTGGCGCAGCGCCTGGGAGACAACAGAAGCGGGAGCCCACGGCAAGCTCGTGCTCATCCCGTAGCCAAGTGCGGTCATTGCTGGGGCGGCGGCGGGGGTCGGTCCCGCGGGACTGGTCGGCGAGAAGCGCTCGAGCTCGGCGCCGAGCTCGTCAGCCGTCGGCAAGCCGCCCGCGTCGGCCAGCAGCGAGCGATCCTGGCCGTGCAGGTACGTGTCGTACTTGCCCTCGAGTGCCCGGACCACGGCCTGCAGGTCGTCGCTCTGCTGGATCTGCTCATCGATGGACAGTCGGGCTCTGCGCCGCAGCCGCATCCAGGTCAGCCGTGGGCAACCGCAGCCCGGTGCGCGCGCTGATCTCGCGCGCGAGAGCGGCGGCGCGCCGGGGTATCCGGTATCGGGTCACGTACGGCGGCACGGGCGCGGCCATCCCGACGCGCGTCGTGGCCGGCCTGGCCGAGCCGGAACTCCAGCAAGTGTCCTGCGCTTGCCGGCACGATGATTCCGCCGAGCCACGGACGGTAGCCCTCGAACAGCTCCGGCCGCGAACCGTGCAGGATCACCCGCGTCGGTCGGGTGTGCGGCAGGTTCATCGGGAACGCGTTGACGCCGACAGTCAGCCGAACGCCGAGTTGGGCACACGATGGAGCGCACGGCCTGGACAAAGCGCTCCCACAAGACATCCGGTTCAGGGCCGACGAGGGAGGAGGAACGCGGTTCCGTCCGCGTCATACCGCAGGTGGAGCGCGAGCTCCGGCGCGTCGAACGAAGCCCAGTGATCACGGTCGAAATGTAGGAACGGCCGCCTCGCCCGGTAGTCGTAGAGCAGGTCCACGTCAAACCGGGCAATGATGCGTCCCTCGCCGAGACCGAGCAGGTGATCGCGGAGGATCTTGACCGTCGCGCCGGCGTCCACGAAGCCGTCCATAGCTTGCAGCAGCACGCCGTCCGTCAGGTCCGGGCGATCCGAGTCCAGCTCGTACAGGTCCTCCGGTTCCACTGCGGACATCTCCCCTCGTTCGATTGTTTCCAGTCAAACATGCGAAGGGTGGCCGAGCGACCGGCCATGGTGCTTCACACCGCGCGCGCAGTCACGTCGGAGCGTCGCTTCCCGCGCGCTGGTGGGCCAGTGGGACTGGTGACGCGCGCGAAGTGTCGTCGCCCGTCCCACCGGTGCGCGCGGAAGCAGACGTGCCAGTCCCCGGATGCGACGTGCCAGGCCGGGATGCGACGCGGCCGGGTCCGATAGCAGCTACGATGCGGTCGCGATCGGCGGTTGGCCTCAGGCAGGAGCATGCTGATGCAGGCCTGGATAGTCGACACTCCGCGGCCGATCGATGACGGCCCGCTCCGCCGGATCGATCGTGATCGGCCGGAGCCGGGGCCGACGGACGTCCTGGTCCGGATTTCGTGCTGCGGCGTGTGCCGCACCGACCTGCATCTCGCCGAGGGCGACCTGCCGCCGCGCCGACCCGGCGTCACCCGGGACACGAGGTCGTCGGACGCGTCGAGGCGCTGGGTTCGAACGCTGGTCGGTTCTCGGTCGGTGAGCGGGTCGGCGTGCCGTGGCTGGGCTCGGTTGACGGCAGCTGTCCGTATTGCCGGCGTGGTGCGGAGAACCTGTGTATCGCGCCGACCTTCACCGGCTGGGATCGCGACGGTGGCTACGCGGACTTCTGCGTGGTCGACGAAGGATTCGCCTACCGGCTGCCGACGACGGTGGACGACGAGCATGCAGCGCCGTTGTTGTGCGCCGGCATCATCGGTTACCGGGCATGGCGATCCGCGGACGTTCCCATCGGCGGCCGGCTGGGCATCTATGGGTTCGGTGGCAGTGCTCACATCACCGCGCAGATCGCGCTGCACATGGGCCAGCGCGTGCACGTTCTCACCCGGGGCGAGCACAACCAGGAGCTGGCCCGCTCGCTCGGCGTCGACTCATTGGCGGTGCGGCGGACGCGCCGCCGGAACCGCTCGACGGAGCCATCCTGTTCGCTCCGGCCGGGGAGCTCGTCCCCGTCGCCCTCCGTGGCATTGGATCGTGGCGCGACCCTCGCGATTGCCGGGATCTGGCTCTCCGACGTACCGACGCTGAACTACGAGCGTGAGCTGTTCGAAGAACGCCGGCTGCGCAGTGTCACGGCGAACACTCGTCAGGATGGGGAGGAGTTCCTGGCACTCGCAGAACGATTCCGAATTACGCCGACCACCGTCGGCTATCCGATGGGTCGGGCACCGGAGGCCTTGGCCGACCTTGCGCACGGCCGCTTCGGCGGCGCGAGCTGTCCTGCACAACAGCTAACCGGGATTCCGGCCGAACGACACCGGCTTCTTGGCGGGGCAGGCTCAGATCACCACCAGCCCTGCTTTTCGTCCAGCGCAGCAGGACGCCGCTGATGGCGGTCATGATGATCAACACGATGATCAACTGGCGTAGGTTCGGTCTGCGCGATTGACGATGACGTTCATGCCGTAGACCGACGCGATGGCGGTGATGGGCAGCGTCACGGCGGCGAGCACCGCGAGCCGCTCCATCGCGATCATCATCTTGGTGTCAGTGCGGGTGCGGTAGAGGTCGATGACGCCGGTCGAGGAGTTCTTGCTCGCTGTCGGTCATCCGGTGCACCCGGCGGAACATGTCCTGCAGGTCGGCCAGTTGCGCCTCGTCGTCGTGGTGGCCCGCGCCGAGCAGCTTGCGGGCCCGGGCCAGCACCTCCTCCGAATGGGCGGCGGTGGTCCGCACCGACAGCAGCTCGTACCGGACCAGGAACATCTCCTCCAACGCCCGCTCCGGGTTGGTCAACTGCCGGCGCAGCACCTGCTGCTCGACCTCGGCGACCCGCACCGCCACGTCCTGCACCAACAACCGCTGCCGCAACGCCATCAACGACACCAACGCGTGCGTCAGCTCCGATCGGGGTGCGCGGCGCGGATCCGGCCGCCGTTGATCCGGGCCAGGGTCTCCTCGATCTCCGACATGCCCTCCATCCGCGGCGATCTGCGCGCTCGTCCCGCTTGTGCACCGTCACCACGAACCGGTCCCCGACGAACAATGTCGAACTCGACCAGCAACGTGTTCCCCTGCACCCAACACCACCGGCCGGTGCAACACCATGAACACGTGGTCGCGGTACCCATGCACCATCGGCATGTGATTACGCACCCGGCAGTACTCCCGCGCCACCGGATGCAAGACTTCAGTTCGGCGGCTAACAACTCATCAAGCTCCGACGTCCACACCGGCACGTCCAACCACAAGAACCCGTCCTCCCGCTTCACCAACACCGGAATCTCCTCTGCCGACTCCTCCACCACGCCGGCGTCGGAAATGAACCGAACCGGCTCAGCGTCTGCCGCACCGCTGAAGACGGAGCAGCACGATCACCGTCACGCGCGGCCGTGGCATGGGCGTCGGAAACTGTCGGAGGTGCTCGGCATGATCCCGGGTCATGACGAGATCGTTCCTCATCCGGCCGCTCGGCGCCTTCTCGCTGCGCGAATCAGCCGTGTTCGGGTTTGGTCAGCGGATGCCCGTCGGCCAGCGGGCGGGCTCGGCCGACGACGGTTTCGATGGTGTTATGCGCCTGGCATTTTGCCTCGACGGCTACACCGATCAGGTTGGAGTAGAGCTCCGGCAGGACGATGCGGGCGTGCATGGTGTCGTCCACGGCGCCGGTGATCTGACGCGGTCCGACGGCAGGTGGCGCGCTGTCTCTCGCTCGACCATGACGGTCGCGACTTCGAGGCGGTGGGCCGCCGGGATCCGGTGATCGGGCGGTTGCAGCAAGCGGCGCCGGGGCTCCGTCCACCGCTGTTCTATTCGCCCTACGAGGCGGCGGCCTGGTCGGTTCTGAGCGCTCGGCGCCCCGCCGCGCAGACCGCTCAGGTGCGGACGCGGCTCAGCCGGGCCTGGGGCCGGACCTTTGAGCTGGCCGGTGAACCGCTCGCCGCGCTGCCCACGCCGCGCCAGTTGCTCGAAGTAACGGACTTTCCTGGCATTCCACCCGACCGCATCGAGCGGTTGCACGGTGTTGCGCAGGCTGCGCTGCGGGGGCTGCTGGATGCCGATCGGCTGCTCCGGCTCGGTCCGGTCGTCGCGGCGAGCGAGGTGCAGCGGATCAAGGGCATCGGGCCGTTCTACGCCAGCCTCATCGTCATTCGGGGTACCGGATTTACTGACGTGCTGGTGCCGGACGAGTCGCGATCGCTCGACCTCATCCGGCAGCTCTACGGATTGGCGGACCTGCCGTCGCCGGCGGAGCTCGAGGAGCTGGCCGAGCCGTGGCGCCCATTCCGAACGTGGTGCACCGTGCTCATCCGAGCCGCCGGTCATCGGGTGCTGGTCTCCTCATGATGAGGTTCCGGGCCGCGCGGTCGATGGCGGCTTCGTCCAGCAACACGGTGGTCGCCGCATCCCCGAGCGGGATGAAGCTGTCCACGCTGGATACCCGGGTGATCGGGCCGCCGAAGCCGGCTTCGACGAGAGCGGTGACGACGCCCTCGCCGACGCCGCCCGAATGCCGGGTCTCGTCGGCTACCAGTACTCGCCCGGTGGCCACCGACTCGCGCACGATGTCCGCGATCGGCAGGGGCGCGACGAACCGTAGATCGACGACCCGGGCGCGCGATGCCGTACTCCTTCAGGCGCCCGGCAACTCGCAGGCTCATGCGCAGCCCGTTGCCAAAGGTGAGGATGGTGAGATCCATGCCATCGCCATAGACGCGGGCGGACCCGATCGGGATGTGCGCGTCCGCGTCGTCGGGTGGTGGGTATTCGCCCAGCCAGCCGCGGTCGCCGGCGCGGTGCAGGTCCCGCTGGTGGTAGAGCGCGATGGGTTCGAGTAGGACGCTGACCTGACCATCGCTCTCGGCTGCAGCGAGCAGCGTTCGTAGCAGCGGAGGCGCGTCGTCCGGGCGGGCCGGCACGGCGACAACGAGGCCAGGGATGTCCCGCAGCACGGCGATGGCGTTGTCGTTGTGGAAGTGGCCGCCGAAGCCCTTCTGGTAGGCCAGGCCGGCGATCCGCACCACCATCGGGTTGGTATAGGCGCCGTCGGAGAAGAACCGGAGGCTGGCCGCTTCGCCCCGCAGCTGGTCCTCGGCGTTGTGCAGGTAGGCGAGGTACTGGATCTCGGGGACCGGGAGCAGCCCGCTGATCGCCGAGCCCCAGACCCAGGCCGAGGATGGCCTGCTCGTCCAGCGGCGTGTCGAAAACCCGCGTCGAGCGCGAAGCGCTGCTGCAGGCCGCGCGTGACCCCGTAGACACCGCCCTTGCGGCCGACGTCCTCGCCGAACACGACGAGTGCCCGGGCGCGCGGCGAGCTCGTCGGTCGAGGGCGGCGTTGATCGCCTGCAGCCAGGGTCAGCGGACCGGCGTGCTCCGGCAGCCGGCCGTTGAACACCCGCTCTCGCGGTCGTCGGGGGCAGTTCGAATCGCGAACGCCCTGATCGTCATCGGGGCGTCGCGGCGCGAGCGGGGCGACGACGGCGGTGGTCGGAGACCAGCCGAGGCGGGTCGTGCAGGCTCTCGGCGATCTGCTCGACTAGGCCGCCGATCTCGTCGTAGCGAGTCCAGTAGATCGATCACCGTGATCCGACGCGATCCGTCGGGCCAGCGACGACCAGCGGGTCGCGCGAGCGATCCGCGGTCATCTCGCGCGACGCCGCGGTACCCGCTCTCGACGTCCGTGCCGGCGTGGCCGAGATACCGGACCGTGCGCAGGTGCAGGAACACGGGCTGGCGCGTGGCTCGGACGCGCTCGACGGCGGCCGCGGCGACCTGCTCGAGCTCGACGCTGTCCTCGCCGTCGGCGGCGACGTACTCGATCGCCCGGCCGGCTGGGCGGCGGCGGCAACCCAACCGGACGGCGTACGCACCGAGATCCCGAATCCGTTGTCCTCGCAGACGAACAGCACCGGGACGCCCAAGCCCGAGGCGTACGCAATAGCCGGCCGTGTTGAGCGCTCCGGCGGCCGTGGAATGGTTCAGGCTGGCATCGCCGAAGCTGGTGACCACGACAGCGTCGTCCGGCCACCGGACATCGACGCCGATCCGCCGCGCCCGGTCGATGGCGAACGCGACGCCAACGGCCCGGGGCAGATGCGAGGCGATGGTCGAGGTCTGCGGAATGATCGACAGGTCCGGGTGCCCGAACACCTTGTGCCGCCCGCCCGAGGCAGGGTCGGCCACCGCCCCGGCGACGCCGAGCAGCACGTCTCGCAGACCGTCCGCGCAGCTTCCGACCGGCCTGCATCGACCGCGCCAGGTAGAACGCACCCGATCGGTAGTGCAGCAGTGCGGGATCCGACGGTCCGGAGGCCAGGGCAACGACGGCGTTCGACCTCGTGCCCCGCCGACCCGATCGTGTAGAACCCTTGCCCGCGCTCGCGCATTCGTCGAGCGTGAATGTCGAGCTGGCGGCTGCCAGCCATGGCGTCGAACAGGCCCAGCAGGGTCTCAGGCGCCGCGGATGCTCCGTGCCCATGGCCGAGATCCTCGAGTTGGGACCGGACTTGGGCGTCGAGCTCATCGTGCGGCTGCGTCACGGCCTCGATCATGCCCCGCTGCCCCGCGACCGGCGACGGGGAGCTCGCGCGAAAGCTGCCAATAATGGCGATCCGGGTGCCGCGGCGAGGTCGCTGGTGGCTATTCTAAATCCGGCGGCGGGGCGCACCCGCCCGCCGACGTCCGGACCGTCTGGCAAATCCGAGCGGGAGGCACGTTGACCCACGACCGCCGAGCCCACCGCGGCGGAGGCTCCCGAGCCGACGAGTCTGCTGCCCCAGCCGATCGTCAGCCAGCCGTTCCCGGAGCACGAGGTCGCCAAGGGGTCGATGTTCCTCAATGTGCTCCGCACGACGGACCACAAGCTCATCGGCCGGCTGTACCTGGTCACGTCGTTCCTGTTCTTCTTCCTCGGCGGCTTCATGGCGCTGCTCATGCGCGCCGAGCTGGCCCGTCCCGGGCATGCAGTTCCTGTCTCCGGAGCAGTACAACCAGCTGTTCACGATGCACGGCACGATCATGTTGCTGTTCTTCGCGACGCCGCTGGTCTTCGCGTTTGCCAACCTCGTACTGCCGCTGCAGATCGGCTCGCCGGATGTCGCGTTTCCCCGGCTCAACGCGTTCTCCTACTGGCTCTTCCTCTTCGGCGCGCTGACCGCGACCTCCGGCTTCATAACGCCGGGCGGCGCTGCCGACGGCGGCTGGACGTTCTACATGCCCCTCAACTGACGGGCTCAACGCGCCCGGCGTGGGGCAGGACCTGTGGATCATCGGTCTGGGTATTGCGGGCCTGGGCACGATCCTCGGCGGCGTCAACATGATCACCACCGTGATCACACTCCGCTGCCCGGGCATGACGATGTTCCGGATGCCGATCTTCACCTGGAACATCCTGGTCACCAGCCTGCTGGTGCTCTTCGCGTTCCCGATCCTCACGGCGGCTCTGCTCGTCGCGTACCTCGACCGGCATTTCGGACGCTCAGGTGTACGACGCCAGCGAACGGCGGTGCCATTCTCTGGCAACACCTGTTCTGGTTCTTCGGCCACCCTGAGGTCTACATCGTCGCGCTGCCGTTCTTCGGCATCATCACCGAGATCATCCCGGTGTTCAGCCGCAAGCCGCTGTTCGGCTACAAGGGCATGGTCTTTGCGACGCTGGCGATCGCGGCGCTCTCGCTGACGGTGTGGGCGCACCACATGTTCGCCACCGGCGCAGGTGCTGCTGCCGTTCTTCTCGATCATGACGTTCTTGATCGCGGTGCCCGACCGGCATGAAGTTCTTCAACTGGACTCGGCACCATGTGGCGTGGCTCGATCACGTTCGAGACGCCGATGCTGTTCGCCATCGGCTTCCTCGTCACGTTCCTGTTCGGCGGCCTGACCGGCGTAATCCTCGCCAGCCCGCCGCTGGACTTCCACGTCTCGGACACGTACTTCGTGGTTGCGCACTTCCACTACGTGCTGTTCGGCACCATCGTCTTCGCGGCCTACGCCGGCGTGTACTTCTGGTTCCCGAAGATGCACCGGGCGTTACCTGGACGAGCGGATGGGCAAGCTGCACTTCTGGCTCACCGTTCATCGGCTTCCACATGACGTTCCTGGTGCAGCACTGGCTGGGTGCCGAGGGCATGCCTCGCCGTTACGCCGACTACCTGCCGACCGACGGCTTCACCGGCCTGAACACGTCGTCGACGATCGGCTCGTTCGTGCTGGGCGCTGTCGATGATGCCGTTCCTCTACAACGTCTACAAGTCTTACCGCTTCGGCCGAGGTGGTCACCGCAGACGACCCGTGGGGCTACGGCAACTCGCTCGAGTGGGCGACCTCATGCCCGCCGCCGCGGCACAACTTCACGTCCATCCCCGTCATCCGTTCGGGCGGCCGGCTTTCGAGTACCACTACCCGCACCTGCTGGATGGACTGGAGGCCGAGGCGCACGCCGGCCGGCGCCGTGAGGCTGCGAGCAGCACTGTGGGCAGCGGCGAGTCGGGCCGCAGCGCGCGGGACACCGATCCAACAACCAGCTAACCTCTACAGGCGGCCGAGTCCGAAGCCGTCCGACTCTGATCGTCTGCGTGGTAATGCGACCAACATCGATCCTGATCACTGCCACTGGGCGGGACCGACCTGGCGTCACCGCCTCTTTTTTCGTCTCACTTGCCGAGCATGACGCCGACATTGTCGATGTCGAACAAGTGGTAGTCCGCGAACGGCTGATTCTGGCCGTGTTGATCGACGCTGCGGGGCGACCCGGTCGGCCTTGCGGCGATTCAGTCGCCCGCACCGCCAGCGCCCTCGGAATGGACTGCGATGTCGGTGGTCGTCGGAGACCGAAGAGGCCCGGCCGGAACGACGCTCCCGTTCAGGCCGCAGCCACGTGATCGATGCTCGGCCATCCGCTGCGGCCGGGCTCGATCAGCGATGTCGGCTCACCGCATCGGCGATGAGGGCTGGCACGATCGAGTCGATCACCCAGCTGTCTCGGTTGCCGGCGAGCAGCCTCGAGCTGCTCGTCAGTTCCGCGGACCCGGCTGCGCTCCGGTCGGCGCTGGTCCTGGCCGCAGAAGAGACAGGCCTCGACATCGCCGTCGAGCGCGGCCGGTTTGCGCCGACGAGCCAAGCGCTTGGTCGTTCTCGACTTCGATTCCACCCTGATCAGGACGAGGGGATCGACGCGTTGGCTGCGGCCGCCGGCCGAAGCCGCGAGGTGGAAGCGATCACGCATCGCGCCATGGACGGCGAGTTGGAGTATGCGGACTCACTACGGCAGCGGGTGGCACTGTCTCGCCGGGCTGCCCTATCCGCGGGTGGAGCAGGTGCGCGACGGACTGCGCCTCACTCCCTGGCGCCGACCGATCCGTCCGTACCCTGCGCCGGCTGGGGTATCCACGTTGGGGTGGTGAGCGGCGGCTTCGCCGTCTTCACCGATCGGTTCGTGGCTGAACTCGGACTGGAATTCGCCGCCGCAAACGAGCTAGACATCGTGGACGGACGGCTAACCGGCCACGTGCTGGAACCGGTACTCGATCGCGAGGGAAGGCTGACGCGCTGCGCGAATTCGCCGAGCGCTTCGGCGTGCCGATGAGCCAGACCGTTGCGGTCGGCGACGGTGCCAACGACATCGACATGCTGGAGCTGGCCGGGCTCGGCATCGCGTTCAACGCCAAAGGCGGCGCTGCGCGCCGGCCGCCGACGCATCCGTGACCCAGCCGTTCCTGGACTCCGGTGCTGTTCATCCTCGGCATCTCCGGCGACGAGATCGACGAGGTCGATGCCGCCTGGACCGAGCTCGATACGCCGGATTGCGTGACGTAGGGCGTGCCCACTGGCTGGCACCTGCAGATGGCAGCGCCGACGAGGTTCCGCTCCGGCTGTGCGCATCTGCTCCAGCGCGTGATCGACGGTTGCCCGGGCCACTCCGGCGGTGAGATCGAGTCGGACGCTCGTCGGTGAGGCCACTGGACAGGGCGTCGAGCGCCGTTGCTCTCGCACAGGTGGTCGGTGGCGATACCGACTATCTCGACGGCGTCGATGTGGTGGGGCGCGCAGCCAGTCCAGGCAACGGCCTGCCGTCCGCGTCGGCGATGCCCTCGAAGCCGGAGTACGCGGCGGCGTATTCGCCCTTGTCGAAAACCAGCTCGAGATTGGTTCGATCCGAGATCGGGGTGCAACTCCGCGCCTGAGGTGCCGGAAACGCAGTGCGCCGGCCGGAGTGTCGATGTAGTCCGGTGCTTGGGAGAAGTGGCCTCCAGGGTCTATGTGGCGATCCCGCGTCGCTACCGCGTGGTCGTAGTCGCCGACATCCAGCTCGGTCGCTGATCGCCCGGGCCACGGCTGCCCGCCGACGACCGCCAGCGAGCCACCTTCGCAGAAGTCGTTCTGGACGTCGACCACGAGCAGCGCACGTGCCATAGCTCGATTGTGCCGCTGGATCTGGTCGTGATCTTGGACTGTGGCTCTGCGGCGACGGTTGAGTCCAACATCATCAAGCATTCATGACGGATGAGGGAACTCCGAGACGACGCGGGTTGGGATTGCCGGCTCGCCGTGTGGAGGCTTCAGGCCGTCCCAGGGCAAGGTGACCATGGCGGCCTGCAAATGCTCCCGGCACGCGGCGAGATCCGGCAGCTCGTCCGCGGGCTTTCCGCCGCGGAGCAGCGGCTGCTGGAGGCCCGGTCGTCGGGCCGAGGACTATTTCGTCCTGTCGGCTCCGAGACGACAACCTCCTCGATCGCAGTTCCAGGTTGCCTTGTGCGCGGTAGGCGAACTTGCGTCCGCCGTGGCTCTCCTTGTGCTCGGATCGCTTCGCGACCGGCCGGCCGTCGACGTCGACGAGCTTGTACACGAACCCGGCGGTGGGGGCGCCCGAGCCGGTGACTACCGCCGTGCCGGCGCCGTAGCATGTCCACTGGCGCGGCGGCGAGCGCAGCGATCGCGTACTCGTCCAGGTCGCCGCTGACGACGATGCGCGTTCCAGTCGCTCCGAGGCCGTCCAGCTGGGCACGGGCCTGACTGGCCAGCACGCCAAGATCGCCGGAATCAATGCGTATGGCGCCGAGCGACGGACCGCCCGCCGCAACTGCGTTCTCGATGCCCTTGGTGATGTCGAAGGTGTCGACAAAGCAGCGTCGCTAGCCGGGCCGAGGGCTGCTATCTGCGCCCGGAATGCTCCGAGCTCGTCGTCGTGCAGCAAGGTGAAAGCGTGCGCGGCTGTGCCGGCCGTCGGGACGCCGAACACTCGCCCGGCCGCCAGGTTCGACGTGGACGCGAACCCGGCGAGATAGGCCGCGCGCGCGCTGAGGCGATGGCCGCCAGCTCGTGGGTCCGGCGGGGACCCCATCTCGATGATCGGACGTCCAGCCGCGGCGCTCACCATGCGAGCTGCGGCCGAGGCGATAGCGGAGTCGTGGTTCAGCACCGACAAACACAGCGTCTCCAGCACGACGCATTCCGCGAACGTGCCGCTCACTGTCAGCAGCGGGAGTACGGGAAGTACAGCTCGCCTTCCCGGTAGCCGTCGATGTCGCCGCCGAATCGGTAGCTCGCCAGGTATTCGGCGCCCACGTCGTCGACGACCCCGTCGGCTCGTAGCTGCTCGACCTCATCCGAGGTAGGACGGAAATCGGTGATGGCCGAAAGCAGCCGCAAGGTCCCGGCCACGACGCCGTAGCGCCGGCCGTTCGGCAGCCGCCGCGCGCAATACCTCGAAAGTGCATCGCCGTTGGGCCGTGCTGTCACGTAGCGCCGCCCCAAGCATGGTGAACTCGTAACGGTCGGTCAGCAATCCAGTCGGCACGCGTGCCACCATAAACGTATGCCTGAAACGCTCACCCCCAGAGCGAGGAGCTGCGCGAGCAGGAACCCGATCAGCTCGCCAGCGCCGACCGGCCGTGGGTGACGATAGTGTGGAACGACCCGATCAATCTCATGAGCTACGTCACTCATGTCTTCATGACTGTTTTCGGGTACCCCAAGGCGAAGGCGGAGAAACTCATGCTGGACGTGCACCATCGCGGCCGCGCGGTGGTCTCATCGGGCACTCGCGAGCGCATGGAGCTCGAGCGTCACGACGTTGCACGGCTACGGCCTATGGGCGACGGCTCGGCACGACAGCTGAGCGACCTGGGTGAAGTTCCGTCGACGGCGCGGCGTACCCGAGCTTCAGCTCGACGAAATGGAAACGGCGCTGCTGGGCTCCTTGCTGGACGACCTCCTCGACGCTCTCGGCACGCTTCCCGAGGACGATCCGGTGCGCCAACGGTTGTTCCCCGATGGTTACCGGGACGACGTGGGAGGCGGCGGCGGAGTTTCGCGCAGTTGACCGAGGCGGGACTGCGCGACGACAAGGCGGCCCGGACGGGCGCTGCCGAGGCCGAGCTTCCCACCGGGTCGGGGAGTTACCGCTGCCAGCCGAAGCGGCCGAGCGCTGGCTCACCGTGCTGAACGACTCTGCGACTGGCGCTCGGCACGCGCCTCGGGGTCACCCAAGACGAGCCGACCGACATCGATCCTGCCGATCCCACGCGCGCCAGAGCTGGGTGATCTACTACTGGCTCACGACGCTCCAGGACGGGCTCGTGCAGACCGCGATGCGGTGACTTGCCGGGTTCTCAGCTACCGTGGCAACTGTGCTTGAGCATCGATCGGGCGACGCGGGATGCGATCGTTGCGCACGCTCGGCGCGATCACCCGGACGAGGCCTGCGGCATCGTTGCTGGGCCCGCCGGCTCGGATCGGCCGGTCCGGTTTGTCCCGATGCTCAATGCGGCGCGCTCGCCGACGTTCTACGAGTTCGACTCCTACGACCTGCTCCAGCTGTACAAGGAGCTGGACGCCAACGACGAAGAGCCGGTGGTGATCTACCACTCGCACACCGCCACCGAGGCCTATCCGTCGCGCACCGACGTCTCCTACGCCTCCGAACCGAATGCGCATTATGTTCTGGTGTCGACTCGGGCTCCGGACCAGACCGATTTTCGATCGTTCCGTATCGTCGATGGTCAGGTGACCGAGGAGCCGGTTGAGGTGATCGAGGTCGAGATCAGTGCATGAGGCCATGATCCAGCGCGTGCTGCTGGGCCACACCCGCGGCAGACGTCGAGTACGACTGTCGGTGACGCCTGGCGTGTCCCGGCATCCTCGCGGAACGAACGCGCTGACGATCGGGTTCGTCTCCGCACCAGATCTCGCCCACAAAATCCGTACGACGGGAGCAGCCCGGCGATGGCCATCGAGGTCAAGATTCCCACCATCCTGCGCACCTATACCGGCGGCGCCAAGACCGTGGACGCCACCGGCGACACCTTGACCGCGCTGTTCGACGATCTGGACGCCAGCCATCCCGGCCTGAAGGGTCGGCTCGTCACCGAGGACGGAAACCTCCACCGGTTCGTCAACGTATACGTCAACGACGAGGACGTGCGGTTTCACCGGCTCGCTGGACGACCGTGCTGAAAGACGGCGACTCGGTCACGATCCTCCCGGCAGTCGCCGGAGGCTGAGGAGACTCGACATGGCCCGGTACGAATCGCTCCTCGATGCGGTTGGCGACACGCCGCTGGTCGGATTGCCGCGGCTCTCGCTCCGGTGGGACGGCCCGGATGCGGTCCGGATCTGGGCGAAGCTGGAGGACCGCAACCCAACTGGGTCGGTCAAGGACCGGGCCGCGTTCGCCATGGTCCGCGCGGCCGAGGACGAGGGCGGCTGACCCCGGAGCGACGATCCTTGAACCGACCATCGGCGAACACCGGCATCTCGCTCGCGATGGTGGCCAAGCTGCGCGGCTACTGGCCTGGTGTGCGTCATGCCGGAGAACACCTCCGCGGAGCGCCGGCAGTTGCTGGAGATGTTCGGCGCCAGATCATCGTGTACAGCCCGGCAGCGGGCGGCTCAACGCAGGCGGTCGCCACAGCGAAGCAGCATCGCGGCGGAGCACCCGGACTGGGTCATGCTCTATCAGTACGGCAACGCCGGCGAACGCCCAAGCGCACTACGACACGACCGGTCCGGAGATCCTGCGGGATCTGCCGACCATCACGCACTTCGTCGCGGGGCTCGGCACACCGGAACGCTGATGGGGGTCGGGCCGGTTCCTGCGCGAGAAGGTCCCGGACGTGTCGATCGTTGCGGCCGAGCCGCGCTACGGCGAGCTGGTGTACGGCCTGCGCAACATCGACGAGGGATTCGTCCCCGAGCTCTACGACGACTCGGTGCTGACGTCGCGGTACTCGGTGTCGCTCTACGACGCCCTGCGCCGGACCCGTGATCTGATCGAGGCCGAAGGATCTTCGCCGGAGTGTCCATCGGGCGCGATCCTGCACGTCGGCGCTGGCAGTGGGCGAGCGGGCACGTCGAGGCCGGCGTGCGGGCCGACATCGCGTTCGTGGTCGCCGACGGCGGGTGGAAGTACCTATCCACCGGTGCGTACGAGGGTTCGTTGCAGCAGGCGGCAGAACGCATCGAAGGGCAACTCTGGGCCTGAGCAGTAAATCCCTGAGTGTTATCGCTCGGTAAGCGCGAGTCGGTGCTCTCGGGGACGAGGATGGATGGATGCGACCTCGTCCGGCTGTCGGCGTCGTCGCCGCGCTGTTGGCAGCGGGCGCGGCGGTGGCTGCCGGCGAGCTCACTGCCGCGCTCGTGCGGCCAGCCGCGTCGCCAATCATCGCCGTGGGCAACCGTTTCATCGAGTTCACGCCGGTGGCGGTCAAGCAATTGGGCTATCAGCGTCTTCGGGACGAATGACAAATCGGCGCTATTGACCGGCATCTACCTCAGCCTCGTGCTGTTCGCGGTTCTCGTCGGCCTGCTGGCTGCGCGCAGCCCGCCCTTGGTGTCGCTGGCATCGCCGTACTTGGTGCAATCGGGGTCTACTGCGCGGCGACGGCGCAGGGTCCACCATTCTGCGGACGTGATCCCGTCGATCGTGGCTGGAGTGGTTGGCGCAGCGCACCTCGCCGGCCTGCTCTCGGGTGATCGAACCGCGCGGCGACCCGGTCGATCCGTCGGGGTGAAGTCGCAGGCATCTCCTGCAGGCCGGCAGCGTGGTCGCGGGATTTGCCGTGCTCGGCACCTACCTTGGCCGGTCCTGGCAGCACGAGCGCAATCTGACCCGGGCCCGAAACGCGCTCACGCTGCCCACCCCGGCGTCGCCCGCGCCGCCGATTGGCCTCAGGCACCGATCTCGGCAAGGGAGCGGTGCCGTTCGTGACCCCGAACGCCAAGTTCTACCGGGTCGATACTGCCCTCGCTGTCCCTGAGGTAGACCCGCAAGACTTGGACGCTGCAGGTTCACGGTCGGGTGGACCGGGAGGTCACGCTGACGTATTCGCAGCTCGTCGCGCGGCCGCTCATCGAGCGCTGGATCACCCTGTGTTGCGTATCCAACGAGGTGGGCGGCGACCTCATCAGCAACGCGCGATTCCTGGGTGCCCGACTGGCCGATGTCCTGCGCGAAGCGGGCATTCCACGCCGACGCGGATCAGCTAGTCGCGACGTCGCGCGGACGGGATGACGATCGGCACGCCCACCGCGGCGCGTCCTGGACGGACGGGACGCGATGCTGGCCATTGGCATGAACGGCCAGCCGTTGCCGCTCAATCACGGCTTTCCGGTCCGCATGATCGTGCCCGGCCTGTACGGCTACGTGTCAGCGTGCAAATGGATTGTCGACCTTGAAGCCACCACCTTCGCCGACACCGATGCCTACTGGGTCGCGCGCGGGTACGCGCGCGCATCCACCCATCGAGCTGTCCTCACGAATCGACACACCGAAATCGACAGCGCGGCTGCCGGTCGGGCAGTCGATCGCCATCGCGGGTATCGCGTGGGATCAGCACGTCGGCGTCAGCGCCGTGCAGGTGCGGATCGACGGATGGCGCTTGGCAGGACGCGCGATTGGCACCGGTGCCATCGATCGACACCTGGCGGCAGTGGGTGTTTCCCTGGACCGTGCCCTCTCCGGGAACGCATCGCATCGCGGTTCGCGCGGTAGCCGCGGACGGCACCAAGCAGGACGAGATCGCTCGGGACTCCTACCCGGCAGGGGCGACCGGGCTGCACCAGATCACCGTCACCGGGCGCGCCAGTGGTTGACCGCTGGGCAACCGTATCCGCACCAGCTCGGCGCCGGCAGAGCGGGACCAATCGAGCGCGATGAGCGAGTTAGCCTCGGGTAATGACGGTTCCCGCCCGGCCAGCCGAGAAGGGCGCTCGCCGGTTCGATCCCACCAGTTGGGGCGGCGCGCTCATCGTGATGGCTGGCGTTCGCAGGTGTGCTTTACGTGGTCGAGTTCATCGACCGTCGCGGGCACCCTCCAGCTGGACCGATTCGGCATCCGTCCGCGCGAGGTGGCTGGTCTCTGGGGCGTGTTGTTCTCGCCGTTCCTGCACGCCAGCTGGTGGCACCTCATCTCGAACACCGCCCCCGTTCATCGCGCTCGGCTGGGCCGTGTTGCTGTCCGGCGTGCGAACGTGGCTGGTGGTTACCGCGATCGTGATCCTCGTCGGCGGTTTTGCCACCTGGCTGGTGGCACCATCCGGGCTCATCGTCAGGGCGAGCGGCCTCGTGTTCGGCTGGCTCGGGTACCTGATCGCGTCGAGCGGTGTTCTCCCGAAGGCTGATGTGGATCGCCGGCGCCATCCTGGTGGTGTTCTTCTTCAGTGGGTTGTTTGCCGGATTACTACCGTCCCTGGATCGGAGCACGTCGCTGGCAGGCGCATGTCTGCGGATTCGCGGCCGGCAGTGCTGGCCGGTGGCTGCTTCACTCAGCGCGGGCACGCAGTCGCGCGGAGCCGCCCGCCGCATCGTAGTCGGCGCTGCGCCCGGCGATCCGCCTCAACGGGTTGATGCTGGATGCGTAGCTTGTCTGCAGCATGATCCGCACACCGGAACCGAGGCTGGATGGGGGCACGACAATGTCAGGAAGGCAATTCGTCGTCTGTGTATCGCGGCCGGCGTCACGTTGGTGCTGCTAGTGCGGCAGTCAGGTGGCGGCCAGCGCAGCGCCGCCGTCGGCACCCAACCACCGCAGCTGCGGAAGCGGCTGCCTGCGCATCGTTAGTACGGGGTGCCGGCGAACATCGGACCCGATCAGCTGAGCGCATGCCAGTGGGACATGCGGGCGATCGGCGCGACCCCGGCCGGATCGTACGCCGGTGAACCGGGGCGCGGGTGCGCGCATCGGTGACATCGACACCGGCATCGATCTCACCAACACCGACATCATGCCGAACGTCGACGTGGCCGAGTTCGTGTGTGTTCCTCTACGCGGACACGCCGACCGCCGACCCGGCTGAGCAGGTCACGAGAGGCGACTGCTCGAACAAGGCCGCCCTGCAGGACCTGGCCGGTCACGGCACGCCACACCGCGGGCATGATCGCGGCGCCCATCAACGGCGTGGGTGTCTCAGGCGTTGCTCCTCAGGCCAAGGTCGTCGTACTCAAGGCCGGAACGGCGCAGGGTTTCTTCTTCACCCAGTCGGTCGTCGACGCGTTGCGCTATGCCGGTGACCAGCACCTCGACGTCGTCAACATGAGCTTCTTCGCCGATCCGTGGCTGTTCAACTGCCGCAACGACAAGGAGCAGAAGGCGATCATCCAGGCGATCTCCGCCGCCGCCCGCTACGCCCAGCAACGCGGCGTGCTGCTGGTGGCCGCAGCCGGGAACGACGGCATCAACCTCAGCCACCCGACCGTCGACGAGATCAGCCCGGACTTCCGCCCGGCGCGGCGGCGACCCGGCCGGTGAACAACTCGTGCGTCGTGCTTCCGACCGAGTTGCCCGGCGTCGTCGTCGTTACCGCGACCGGGGCGGAGAACCTGCTCGCGTGGTATTCGGACCTGCGGGAATGCCACCGACGTCACCGCCCCGGGCGGCTCCCGGTTCCAGACCCCGACGTTCGATCCCAACCGGGGACGGGTGCTGTCGACGTACTCCGCCACCGCCAGCGACCTCGCCGCCGAGGCCGCGCTCGGGCGGCTCGTCCAGGACACCAACGGCAACTACTACGCCTGGCTGAACGGGACGTCGATGGCCGCACCGCACGTCTGCGGGCGTCGCGGCGCTGATCCGAGCTGCTCACCCGGGATGCCGCAAGGCGCGGTCGCGGCCGCTGCTGCGGAACACCGCCACTGCCCAGCCGTGCCCGGCGGCGCTCGACCCCGGTGTCGAGTTCTTCGGTGCTCCGGTGCAGGTCTGCAGCGGCGGCTCGGGGAGCAACAACTTCTACGGCAAAGGGCTGGTGAACGCGCTGGCCGCAAGCCACTAGCGCAGGGACAGCTGAGCCGTCCCGGTGGGCGACCTGGACTGAGGCTTCACGAGTGCGGGCGTGAGGCCTCAGTTCGCCCGCCCAGGTCTGCGTATCGTGATCGGCGTGCCGCCGACTGACCGTCTCGACCCCATCGGCGTCTTCGATTCGGGCGTTGGAGGGCTGACGGTGGCTCGAGGCCATCCTCGATCAGTTGCCGCACGAATCGCTGCACTATGTCGGAGACACCGCGAATGGACCGTACGGGCCGAAGCCGATTGCCGAAGTGCGGCGTCACGCGCTGACCGTCATGGACGAGCTGGCTGGGAGCGGCGTGAAGGCGCTCGTCGATCGCGTGCAACAGTGCCAGCGCGGCGTGCCTGCGGGACGCGCGGAGCGATACGACATCCCGGTCATTGAGGTCATCTCTTCCGGCCGTACGGCGCGCGGTTTCCGCCACGCGCAACGGCCGGGTCGGCGTGATCGGGACCGTCGCCACCATTACCAGCGGAGCGTACGAGGACGCGTTCGCGGCGGCGCGCCGGCATCGAGGTCGAAAGCGCCGCCTGCCCGCGGTTCGCCGAGTTCGTGGAACGTGGGATTACGAGCGGCCGACAGTTGCTCGGGCTCGCCGAGTCATACCTGGCCCCGCTGAACCGAGGCCGGTGTCGACACCGTCGTCCTGGGATGCACTCATTACCCGCTGCTCACGGGGTTGCTCTCCATCGTGCTCGGTGACGGTGTCACGCTCGTATCTAGCGCCGAAGAGACCGCCAAGGACGTCTATCGGGTGTTGTACCGAGCCGATCTGCTGCGTCCCGATGACGCACCGCCACCGGCCCAGATCTTCCGGGCGACCGGTCCCGCGCAGCCGTTCGCCCGGCTGTCCGCACGCTTTCTGGGCCCAGAGCTTGCAGCCGCCGCCGAGGTTGCGCATCGGAGGTGCCGCATGAAGCTCACCGTGCTCGGGTGTTCCGGAAGTCTGCCCGGCCCGGACTCGCCTGCGGCCGGCTATCTGGTTGAGTCCGATGGATATCGGGTCGTGTTGGACCTGGGCAACGGAGCGCTCGGGGCATTGCAACGCTACGTGCGCCACGCGACATCGACGCCGTCGTCCTCTCGCACCTGCATGCGGATCATTGCTTGGACATGACGTCGCTCATGGTGGCGCTGCGGTATGGTCCCGGACCGGCCACCGGCGCGAATCCCGGTGATCGGTCCGAACGACGCACGGAGCGGCGAATCACCGCGGCGTGGGACGCAAACACCTGCGGACCTCAGGCTGCGAGAACTGTTTCGACTTTCACCTGCCGGTCAGCGGCGGCAATCTCGGCCCGTTCGAGGTCGCGTTCGCCCCGATGAACCACCCGGTACCCGCGTTCGCGGTGCGGATGACCGTGGGCGGCCAGAGCCTCGTGTACCTCGGGTGACACCGGTGAATGCGATGCGCTCGTGCGGCTCGCCGAGGGCGCGGACACGCTGCTCGCCGAAGCGACGCTCGGTCCACGCGATCCATGCGTGCCCAACCTGCACGCGACCGGGGCGCAGTCCAGTCCAGCACGCCGCTCCGGGCCGGCGTCCGGCGACTCATCGCTGACGCACATCCCGCCGTGGCGCTCGCGGGACGCGGCCGCGGCCGAAGCGGCAGCGACGTTCGACGGGGTGGTCGTCGCCGCTTCACCAGGGGCCGAATTCGAGATCTGACGGTCGGCGCGCGTCCCAAAGGGGGCGAATCCGCTTGTAGTCTCTTGCCCGCGTGAATCGACGGGCGTTCCTCCCGTCGCTCGCGGCCGGGACCGTTGCCTGGTAGGCGCTGCACGAGGCGCGGCACGGCGGAGGCGGAAGGATAAGCCGCATCCATCAGCAGCCAAGAGTCCTTCTCCGTCAGCGACCCGGCGGCCGCTGGAACGCATCCAGTCGGGCACTCCGCAGCTAACTCAGGCCATGCCGCGACGCGGCTCCTGTGCGGGCCTGCCCGCCGGTGGGCAACCACGGTGGCGCTCACGATCGACGATGGCGTGAGTTCCGGCGCTGTATGGCGGCCTATCTCGACTTCATCCGGCGCACCGGCGTTCGCGTCACGCTCTTCCCGGGCGGCGTTTACCCGTCCTGGACCCAGCATGCGCCGACCCGCGTCCGCTCGTCGACAGCGGACAGGTCCAGCTCGGCAATCACACCTGAGTCACCCCGACCTGGTTGCCCTGTCCGACCCAGCTCGTCGTCGATCAGCCTCTCGCGCAACGAGAAGTTCTCTCTGGAATACGCTTCGGCGTCACCGCGCGACAGCTCCTTCCGGCCGCCGTATGGCTCGCGCGACGCCGCGTCGACCAGCTGGCGGCCGACCAGGGCTACTGGTGTCGACGATGGTGGAACGGGACGTTCGGTGATTCCGACCTCGCTGAGCGCCCGCCCAGGTGCTGGCCAATGCGAACAGCAGCTCATCGCCCATAACCACGTCGTCATCGGACACGCCGAACTGACTCCAACGTTGTTACCCACGTTTTCAGTGAGCTCGCCGACTGATTCGATCCCGCCAGCTCGTGCCGACCGCCATCGCTGCCGAACGACGTGTTCAACACCACCTGACCGACGCCCGGCCACTAGCCAGCGAAGCTCAGCTGCACGGGTTCGGTCCGGGTTGTCGCGATATTCGTGTCGACCGAGGCAAACCGACTGCCAGGTCGCCGAGCTGCGCCGCCCGTTCACGACGGGCACCACGATCGGACGGCGGGATCAACTGCCGGAACGGACGTGGTCGCGCGCCGTGACCCGGGAACCAGTGGCGAGTGCCGCCATCTGCCGGCCGCCGGCAGAGGCTACCTCCAGGACGGCGATCACGAGTCGATATCGCTGCCGGCCCCCGGTCTCGAGGATGGCCACGCCGGCTGTGGCGTGAGGCACGAAGACGGTGAAGGCAGATCCGCCGGACACTGTCAGCAACGATCCGGAGCGCAACGGTCCGACAGGCAGATCGACCGCCGGGCGGTTGCCAGTGTGGATCCGGAACGTGTCGGTGCACGCATCGGACCATCCTGCACCGCGTATTATCGGCGCACTGCCCGTCCGATGGACCTGCCCACGTGGGCGTACAGATCGGGTTGCCGGACCGCTCGAGAGTCCGGTCAACGGTGCGTCCATCGATATCGCCGCCAGCACCCGGCTGCGCGGCCTGCTCACCCGGTTGGCTGGATGCTGGCGCGCGCCCGGTCAGCGCCGGCGCGCTCAGTCGACGCGTGTGTGGGGTGCGTATCCGCCTGGCGATCAGGCGAACGCTGCAGTCCGCACTGGTGCCTCCGCGCGATCGCTTGGCGGCGCCCATGCCGGTACAACGCCGTCGGCGGCCGGTTGCGGCTAGTGGCCGACCCCGGTGACGTGGACGTGCACCAATTCCAGCGGCTGGCTGCGGACGGCCGGCCGCGCTGCGCCGAGGCGACCCGGCGACTGCCTGCCGATGCTGCGGCGCGCTCTGGCCCTCGTGCGCGCGGGCCGGCGCTCCGGCGGACTGCGCAGACGCCGCGTTGCCGCCGCGCCGATCGTCGGCTGGGACGATCTGCGGCTCGGCTGCCATGGCCGATCGGCTGGCCGCATGACCTGGCGCTCAGCGGGCCGGCGCTGTCGCTGCCGAGCTCGAGGCGCTCACGCGCGAGCACCCGCTCGACGAGCGGTTCCGCCGGAGTTGCTGATCAAAGCGCTGCGGGCTGCGAGGTCGTACGTCAGAGGCGCTCGCCGCCTACCAGCGGCTACGCCAGCTGCCTCTGTCGACGAGCTCGGAGTCGACCCCGTCGCCGAGGCTGCAGGAATTGCACCTGTCCGTCCTGCGAGGTGGGCCACGGCTCGCCCAGCAGCACGGCTGGATTTACCCGGCGAGACCAATTTGCAGACCCTCACCAGCTTCGTCGGCGCGACGAGGAAGCGGCGCGCATCGTCGGATTGGCACGAGGAGCCGCCTGGTCACGCTGGTCGGAACCGGCGGCTCCGGCAAGACGCGCCTCGCCACCGAGGCCGCATCGTCACTCTCTCGAGCGACTACGACGCCATCTGGCTCGTGGAGCTCGCTCCCGTGACGGATCCAGCCGAGATCCCGCACGCGGTCCTGGCCTCGATCGGCCGGCGGGACGCCACGACGCGCAGCGATCCGGACAGCACCCCGGCCGTCCGTCGGGCGGTCGACGAGCTGCGCGGGTGCTCACTGCCCGCCAGGCGATGCTCGTGGTCGACAACTGCGAACATCTGCTCGACGGCGTGGCCCAACCTCGTCGACACGCTGCTGGCCGACTGCCCGCAGCTGGCTGTCGCTCGCGACCAGCCGCGGAACGCTTGCGATCACTGGCGGGCGCTGGTCGTGCTGGCCCCGCTGCCGGTGCCGCGCTCGGCTCGACCGTCGAGCAGGCGCTCGCGTCTCCAGCGGTGCAGCTGTTCGCCGATCGAGGGCGGCGGCCCGGCCGGAGTTCGGCGTGGCCGAGGCGACGGTCGACAGACAGCGTCGAGATCGTGCGCCGGCTCGACAGCCTTCCGCTCGCGATCGAGCTGGCGGCGGCCTGTTTGCGCTTCCGGTCTACGAACTGCCGCGAGGTTGTCGACCAGGTTCATATACCGGCTGCGCGCCGGAACGGCGGCGATGCCAGCGCTGCCGCGGCCGAACATTGCGGGCGGTGGTGGAGTGGAGCTGGGATGCCGCTCTCGCCACGCGGAGCGGCTGCTCGCCGAGCGCCTCGCCGTCTTTCCTGCCGGCGCGACCACCTTGGGCGCCAGCCATGGCCCGGCGCCGATCGTGTGCGCCGACCAAGCGAAGTGCGCCGCGCGGACATTCCCGACTTGCTGGCCGCGCCTCGTCAGACAGTCGCTGCTCCGGTTGGAGGACGACGGCCCGCGATCGCTCGGATCATCGAAACGATCGCCGAGAGTTCAGGGATAAGGCGACCCCTCCGCCGAGGCAGGGTGAGACTGAACGCCGGTGCCCGGACCGCTCAGCCGCCGGGTTCTTCGCAGACCCGCAGCTGCAGTCGATCTGCAACGCCGCCCTGCCGGGGACCGGCGCCAGCGAGCAGCCCGCAGGTCATCGCGGCGCGAACATGACATCGTTCTGCGCGCGCTCCGCTTCACCTCCTCGACCGCGGCGAGAGCCGGCCCGGCACGCATCGCGCTCGAGTGTCGCGCGCTGAACCGGTGCTGAGGGCCTGGCCTGGCGGGCGCACGACCGGCACTCGCGCTGGCTGGGGCTGGCCACCGCGTCTGCCTGGCGAGGGCATTGATGACCAGATCTCTGGCCCCAACGGCTATCGCGCTGCGGGCGACCGAATCGCGCGATCACGGCGCGAAGCTGGTAAGCGGCTGCGGGACCGACCACGGCGGCGGACAGCACCTCCCCGGGACAGAAATTCTCCGAGATCTCTCGATGGCGGATTCTGGCGCTCGACCGCCGGCTGGCCCCGCCCCGATCGCTTTGCGATCGTCAAGCCGGTTCCACCACAATGTATCAGCTTGGCGAGCAAGAGAAAGGTGGCCGACTACCTCAGCCCAGGCGCTTGCCAGTCCGGACCCGTGGATTCGGGCCACCTCGGTGGCCGCCGCGGCGCCGCCGCCCGGCGAACTACCTCCGGGTGGCGATGAGTTCTCCGTCGGGCCAATCCTGCAGCCGCCATCGCCGGCCTGTGAGGCGGTCGGCGGCAGGCGGGTCGGGTTGGCGTCGGTCTTGCGCGATCGCCGTGGGGCTGCTGGCGTACTAACACGGCGACATCTCCAGGCGCGGCCAGAACAACTGACCAGGGCCGCTCCGGCTGCTCGACGACAGACGGCCAGGAGCGGCATCGAAGGTCGATGATCGGCTGCCACATCCTCTTGCGGCTTTGGACATGCACGGGCGCCTGGGCCAGAATCGCGGACGCGGCTGCCGCCGGTGTACCAGCCAGCTGCGGCGCATCAGAAACAGCGCCAACTCATCAGCTCCGTGCTGGGATGGCTGGCGCGCCGGCGAAATATCCCCACCATGGGAATGCTGCGGTGACGTCGAGGAGCCATCAGGCGGCCCGCGGCCGCAAGCCAGGCAGGAGGACCTGCCGCTGTCGACCGGGCCTCGCGGTCTCGGTTCACGCGATGCCCCTGCGGACCGCGGTCGTCACGCGTTCAGCACCACCTCGACGCCCGCGGCGATCTGTCGACGCCAGCGACCACGCGGGCCAGAGCCCGTCTGCGTCAGGTCGAGCATCACGCCTTACTACACGGCCGGCAGAGCGCGTCGAAGGTTCATGCACCGATCATTAAACCCCGTCGCTGTTAACCGTCGTGGTCGCCAGCTGCGCTCGCGCTCCGCCATACTGGCGAGGCAGCCCAGGCGAGCTTGCCACGGCTGGGGACTGGCTGCGCGCGCATCCGCGGGGCCGAATGACCCGACCGCGACCTGATCGGTGGCGCGAATTACACTACCGGCGCCCGGGGGAGGTGCTGCGCGAGCGCCGACAGGTTCCGGAGCAGTGGCTCTGGCCCGGTTGGGCGGCCAGCCACGCGCGGAAGCGATCTGGCCTGGCCCAGTGCATTCGGGGCGGGGTCAGAGTGCGACGGCGACATTTGTGCGGCGATCGCCAGGACAATTCGGCTGCGATCGAGCGGCTAAACCGCTGTCGGGCGGTGTCCCCGCGCGCGTTTGCGAGGAGCCGCTGGTCCGCCGAGGCATCTAAGCCTCTGCCAGCACGTCCTGTCAGATGGGTGAGTCCGAAAGGTTGGCCATAAATGACAACCACCACATGCGGCTCTGGCGCAGCATCATTCCCAGGTCTGGTGCGAGGTGTTGCTGGCGAGGAGCGAGCGGCGGAAGGGCCGCGAGGACCGTCGCGCCGCGCCACCAGGCTGCGCACTGAATTCTTGCCCATCTCCCACCACCCACAGGATCAGCACGGCAGAAGCACGGGGCGGGACACGGCGACGGAAATCCGCTGACTGCGGCACGATCGATTCCGCGGTGGTCTTGTTGATTACTCGATCCGGGAGCCATCGAGTCACTGGCCAGACACCGGGCACGCGCAGGATCAGGTGGCGGACCACGTCGGCAGGCACGCCGCCAGCCGGAGGCCGGGCCGGGCGATCGAAACGCTGGCTAGTCGGATGCGAGTCAGAAGCGCCACTTTGCCTCCGCCAGATGCCTGGTGAGGTTGGTGCCGGGGTGCTGCCCCTGCCTGACCGTCGCAGATGGGCTGGCCCAGTGGGCCCGGCAGCAGGAACTGCGAGGTGATCATTAGCCGGGATACACCGCTGGTTCGCCCCTTCGAGCAGATGTACCGTGAACGGGAGCCCGGGAAAATCATCGGCTTGCACGGGTCACATCGATCCGACGCTGCCAGGGCGTCGCTCAGGTCTTGAAATGAGAGGCTGCTGGCGGGCCAAGGCGGCGCTGTACGGATCGGGCTGGACCGGCGGTTCACGCCAGGGGCTGTCGGTTTCGGCGCGGCGTGACGAAGATCGGCTCGCGGGAAAGCGTCGCTGGTCATGCCGCTGCCTCAACTCGGTCTCCGGACGGCGTTCGTCGTCAGCTTGCTTCGCGGTGAGTTGGTGAAAGACGCTTATCGCAAATCAGCGGGCTTTGAGGCCGGTGAGAGGAAACTTCCTCCGTGACGGTTGAGTGCCGACGAGAGGCCGGACGGGCCGCGAGTCGTGGCGGCGGCGCGCGGTCGTCTGGGACGGACTTACGCTCCAGGTGCCTCGCCGAGGCGACTCGACGCGGCCGCCGGTGATCATCGGCCGAGATCTGCGCAGTGGCCCTCCACCCGGTCACGGGACAGGTCAGAATCAGCCGGTGGACCATCCGGAAGCGTCTGGCGCCGACTCGATGACGATTCGGCAGCTGAAGGCCGTCCAGAATTGTCATGGGCGATGACACCGACAAAGCCATGATCGATCGGTGATCTCGTCGCCAGCGCGTCGGCCCTCGTCGCATGTACTGGGATGGTCAGCAGCTACGATCGAGCCATCAGTGACCAGCCGCCGGACGACCGCCTCCACATCGTCCTCGCGCTTGGCCGGGTCCAGGCCGGTGGTCAGCTCGTCGAGGAAGATCACTGGCGGCCAGCCACGGGGAAGGGGCCCAGGTCAGCCGCCAGCGCATGCCGCCGGAAGTACGTCGCCGGCCGTCCGCCCGCCCGCATCCGCGAGGTCAGGACCACGCAAACAGTTCGCGACGCGAGCCCGGGCGCGGGCGCGCGGCAGCTCGGCAGATCCAGCAGCTGCCGATCCAGGCACGGGTTCTGCAGGCCGGTGAGATCCTTCGTCAGACCGGCGACGTAGCCTTGGCCGCGATCAACCCGATCGTCCTGCCGGACCTGACCGGGCGTCTGCGAACACGTCAGAAGCCGCGCGACTCGAGGCCGATCCACGAGTCGGCGGTGATCGGCGTTCGCCAGGATGCGCGCACCGCGGTGGTCTCCCGTGCGCAGCCCGTTCGGCCGAGGACGCCCAGCTCGGATCCCCTCGAGGACGGCGGGGTCGATGCCACGCGAGGCGCCTGCGTGGTGCCGAATCGGTTTGGTTAAGCCTTCGGCCTCGATGGCGTCAGGGGTGTGCTTTGTCATGCTCCGATCATTGCGAGCCGACCCTGAGTAGCACTCGCACACGGCGCTGGTGCGTCTGACGCGCCACCTGGCACGGCACCGTCGCGGCTTCGGCCCGGTCGGTTGACAGTGGCTCTCGTTAAGCTGCGGTTCATGGTGCGTCCCGACGGCCGCGTGGGCTGACGAGCTCCGTGCGATCACGATCACCCGGCAGTGGCAGCGCTATGCCGAGGGAACTCGGCGCTGATCGAGTTCCGGCGAGACCAAAGTGCTGTGCGCGCCTGCCTCGGTCGATGCAGGGGCGTGCGCGCGGTGGCGCAAGGAGATCCGGCCTGGGCTGGGTCACAGCGGATGTACGCGATGTTGCCGCGTGCGACGCTCACCCGTAACGACCGTGAGTCGGTCAAGGGGCCGAATCGGCGGACGGACACATGAGATCTCCCGGCTGATCGGCCGCTCATTGCGCGCGGCGATCGACCTGTACGGCGTTGGGCGAGAACTCGATCCTCGATCGACTGCGATGTGCTGCAGGCCGGATGGTGGCACGCGGACCGCGCGCCATCACCGGCGCCTTCGTGGCCCTCGCTGACGCGGTGGACGTGGTTGCGGGATCAGCAGGCCCTGGCCCAGGCGGATCGCGACTGGTCAACTCGGTGTCTGCGCGTGTCGGTGGGCGTGATCGACGGCGAGGCCACGGCTGGACCTGATGTATGAAGAGGACGTCCGGCGCCGAGACCGACATGAACGTGGTCCTTACCGGCGTACCGGCGAGTTCGTCGAGGTCAGGGCACGGCTGAGGGCGCGCCGTTCCGCCGAGCCGAACTCGACGCGATGCTCGACCTCGCGATCAGCGGCTGCTCGCAATTCGGCCAAGATCCAGGCCGACGTGCTGGCGGCGTGATGCCCACGTGAGGTGCTGCTCGCCACCCGCAATCCCCACAAACTCGCCGAGCTGCGGCGCATCACTCGCCGACGTGCAGCCCGACCTGCGAGTGATTGGCCTGGACGATGCGGCGCCGTACGACGGGTACCGGAGGACCGCGGCCACCTTCGCGCGACGAACGCGCCTGACGAAGGCCCGGGTCGGAGCTCTGGCGACTGGGCTGATCAGCGTCGCTGATGACTCCGGGCTCGCGTGTGAGACGCGTTGAACGGCATGCCTGGCGTGCTCTCCGCCCGCTGGTCCGGCCGGCACGGGGGACGACGCGGCAAACTTGCGGCTGCTGCTCGACCAAATCGTCGATGTTCCGGATGGCCGGCGAGGCGCCAGCGTTCGTCTGTGCCGCGGCGCTCGCTGCCCGACAGGCAGGGCGACGGGTCGTGGTCGAGGGGGCAGATGCCCGGCCGGCTGGTGCGCCAGCCTCAGGCCAGGCACAACGGCTTCGGCTACGACCCGATCTTCTGTCGCTGACCGGAAAACGCTGACCAACGGTGGAGCTGCCCCGCGGAGAAGGACGCGATCAGCCACCGTGGCAAAGCGATGCGCCGCAACTGTGCGCCGCACATCGTCGAGCAACCGAGGAGCCTCGGCCGATAAGGGAGTTGCCAGCCTATGCCCGGACCGGACCCCACCAGCAGCGTTATCACGCTCGGACTGGCCTCGGACTGCCGGCTAACCTGCGGCGTCGGGCGCGAGGCGGGCGTCGGGTCGCGAGGCGGTCGCCGATCTGGGTGCCGGTTCCGTTCCAGGGCGAGGCGGGTGGCAGGAAAGTCGCATTGGCCACGATGCTGGAGTGGTGTTCCGGCGAGCAGTTTGAGTTGGATCGATCCAGCAGGGTGGGATCCACGCTGGCAGCCCCGTCCTGCGCCTGCAGTGCCGCCCAGCCACGTTTTCTGGTGTTCCCCGGTGGTGAAGAAGCCACATGGCAGATTCAAGTTGTCGAGATCGGTGGGCCCGCCAGTCGGCCCGGGGCGTCACAGCGGTGGCTCTCACACACCAGTCCGGAGAGCCCGGTCGCAGGTCGGGGAAGGCGCCGCGATCTCGGGCGGCCGGCGGCCGCCGCTGCCCATTACCGGCGACGCCGCCTTCTCAGCCCGTAGCGCTGGGCGCTCCGCCGGCGTCGCCGAGCCACCACGGGGATGATCTTCGGCCTCGGCGGCGATTCGCGGGAAGCTTCGGGGATGGTGATCGGCCCGCCGTGGCCGGCGGTCACGCCAGGCCCGATGCGGGCCACCACGACTGGTTCGCAGTGGAGGTTTGACGAGCACGGTGGCCGGGCGCCGCCACGCAGTCTGGCAGCGAGCCGGGCACCGGCAGCCGTCTTGCCCGGCTTCCAGCAGCGCGTCGTCGTCGCCGCTGCTGTTCGGGCCGTCGATGTCGGCCGACTGAGTCATCAGTCGGTCCGTTGCCGAGGCGAGCGAAAGGTGTCGAGGATCGTGGTCCCGAACCGCGGCGGCACTCAGCGCGATGCAGTGGTGCCTGATCAGCCGGCGGGAGCCATTCCGGCAAGACCGCTAAGGCGACGAGATCGGCGCCGCCTGGTGGTCCTGCTCCGGCGACCGGCTTGCCGCGAAGTCCGGGTCCCAGACAAGTCGCCACGGTGCCGGGCCGGCGCCGCCGCCGGTCGAGATCGCACCGTGTGCGCATGGCCCGGGCAGCGGTGGCTCTGCCTGGGCCGCCAGCTCCGGCTCAGATCGGTGAGACGCTCTGTCCAGGAAGAGGTCGTCGGCCCGCGGCGGTGATCACACCGTGGCGTGCCGAGCGGAGATCGTCCCCTCCGCCAGCGCTGCGGCGCCACGCTCACGCGGGAATCGCGGCGTCAGCGTCTCAGCCAATCATCGCCCGTCGCGGCCCGAAGGTCGGAGGCCAGCCGGACCCGGCCGGCGGCTCTCCCGCCGGCGGATTCGCAGCTCGCTCGGCCCGGAGCACCCGGTGGACCGGGGCCCAGCCCATCGCTGCGCCAGCCGCCGCTGGCCCGGCCGGTTCCTGATCAGCGCGCAGCCCACCGCGGTTTGTCGCCGAGCGCTGATCTCGAGCACCTCCACCAGTCCAGTGGCTCGTCCGGGACAGCGCCGTCGCGTCCAGCCGAGCAGCTCCCGCCTGCGCCGCAGCCAGCTGTTCGAGGACGTCCGTCACCGATGCCACCACCGCCGACCCAGCCGAACCAGTCTCGAGACATGTATTCGATTATCTCGGATTGGACAGGTTCCGGTCAAGAGAGAATCACCAATAATATCAAGGTAATTCCCGCTGCGCTGGCTCGCTATGGAGGGTGTGAGCGCTACAGCGTGATCCAGTCGGTGAGAATGGGCTCGCCACCGTCAGGGGCGCAGTAGAGCCGGAACGTGCCGGTCGGTACCGGCGTCGACGTGAAGTAGCCCACGTCGTCCACCGTTACCCGGTTCACGCTGCCGTCGGCCCGCCGGATCTCCGCGACGCCCGGCCCGGGTGGGACGAGCTGCCCGTGCAGCGCGTCGTGCACGATCTCCAGCTCGACGGTGAGATGCGTCGCGTCGAACGTGAGACAACGCAGGGCGGCAGGTTCGGCCCGGCTCTGCGCCGCGCCGACGAGATCTCGGGAGGAGTCGTACGTGAGCGCGGCTAGCTCGGCGTCGATGCTCCGCCAGGTGAAGGCCATCTTGCCGGCCTCGATGAACGATGCCGGCACCGGCTCGAGTGCCCGATGCAGTTCGCCGAGCAACTCGTCATCGTCAACCCACCATGGGCTTGTCATGCCGAGCACCTCCCCTCAGCTCGGCTGGTGCGTCCTCGACCAGGGCCGCGATCGACGGATGCTGGCGCAATCGAGTCAGACATCGGGACCGGTTCGGGCCGATGGCGCCGACCGGCATGCCCAGTTGCACGCTGATCTGCGGCGTAGGCGACCGGCGGGTCGGCCATGAGCAGGCCCAGGCAGCTCGCGACACCGATCGCCGAGGTCGGCGAACGCGGTCCGCAGCGCGGCCTGTCGCTCGGCCGCGATCAGCCACTGATCGACCTGCGTCTGGTCCTCGTCCGCCGGCACATCGAGCTCCGGGTCCGCGAGCTGGCGATCGCGCTTCCAGCCGAGTCGTTGCACCCGGATGCACTCGCGCCGCGTTGTCGTGGCGAGCCAGCCGGGCAGCGCCGCCGGCTCGCGAAGCACGTCGAGATGTTCCGACCAACCGCAACCAGACGTTCTGTCCGACGTCGTGCGCGTCGGCGTCCGACGAGCCGAAACCGATGGCATATCGACCAGACAAGCGGGGCGAACCTGCTCGATGATCTCGTCCCACGCCTCCTGGTCGCCATCCTGTGCCCGGGTCACGAGAATGATCACGGCCGGGTCGTCGCGCATAGTTCACCCCCGCATCGTGTCGCCAGGCATGGCTTAGATAAGTTGGTCACGTAGCCCGCGACCCTTTGATCAAGATACCGTCGTAGTCCGGGGACCAGGAGCGGTCTCGCGCACCACGCGCGCGTCGCCGTTGACCGGCAGCCGGGCCGCGATTTCGCCGGTGGCCAGGCCCGCAGCGAAGGACGTGCCCTGCCACATCGCATAACCGGTGAACTAGCTTCCGCTTGCCCGTCTTCGACCGTCACGCAGGCCGTCGAAGTAGTTGCTCGACGATCGTCGACGCCGGGTGCGGTGACGTCAACCCACGGGCGCTTTCGGCGTGAATGGCGCCGGTTCATAGTTCGGGCCGTACGCGCCGACCGCGACGACATCGTCGAGAGCAGCCGGCCAGAACGGGCGCGGACGCGGCCGGCTGGCGGTGATTGCCTGCGGCCGCGACGACCAACAGCCTGGGCGTCATGATCTGGATTGCGCGTTGCATCGAAGCGGTGGCTGGTTGTCCTCGGTGTAGCAACCGAGCGAGAGGTTGAGGATCGCCACGTCGCGGTCGAGGAACGACACCATCGCCCGCGCGACGTCCCAAGCTGTTGCCGACGCGTCGCCGGGGTGCAATGTGCCGAGGACGCCGATGTTGGCATCTGGCGCCTGTGACGCAATAAGGCTTGTCCACGAAGTTAGCGTGCCCGACGTCGTAGCTGAACGGCTCGTTAACGCTCCTGTACGGCTCGCTGTCGCCGTTGGACGGATCGAGGGACTGCACGTTCTGACCCCACTGCGGATTCCAGACGAGCGGGTGTCGCAGCACGCCGATGCGTACTCCGTGCCCTCCCGAGGCGGCCTGCCTGGGCCACATCGATCCGTCGAGGGACGGCGGCCCACCGCCGCCGCCGCTGACCTGCGCCGCCGCCTGCCGCTGACCTGCCCGCCGCCGCCGCTGACCTGCCCGCCGCCGCCGCTGACCTGCCCCGCCGCCGCCGCTGACCTGCCCGCCGCCGCCGCTGACCTGCCCGCCTTCGCCTCCGATGCCGTTCATGACTCGGTTCTTGCCGATCGTCGGCATCCACTCCTCGAGTACCGGAAGCTGCAGGCGGTGCGCACCATGGTGAGCACGTCGTTGAGGATTCCGGCCAGACACGTCATCGGGCAGGTCTGCGGCCGCACGGTCGCGATCACTCGGATGCGACAGCCGGATCAGACCGAGGCCCAACTCCACGCTCTTGTCCTCGGCGGGTAGCGTCGGCGCGCTCGTCAGGATCCCGGTGCGAGCAAGGGCGGCGAGTTCTTCCAAGACCACGTCGGCGTGCTCGAGCGAGACGACCAGCTGATGGGCAAGCGTGTCGGTCGGTACTTCGGGTTATGTCGGTCGTTTCGGACATGCACGACTCCACGGTGGGCAGGAAGAGATCACTGACTGGTCGGAGGGCGAATGCCCGGGGCTGATACACCAGAATGGGCACAAAATGCTTGACACGGAAGGGGTAGGCGGGAACCACTACGAGCCTGCCCCTATTGGCGGAGACTCTAAGCCATGGCGGCAACCACCGAGGACCTGGCCCGCGAGGCCCTAGGTCTCGTCGAGGTGGATCCACGACGGGCCGCAGTCCTGGCTGCCCAAGCGATGGCCGGCGCACATCAGTCGCACGAGAAGGCTGCCGAATCCGTCGCGGCACGCGCCCAGGGCCTGGCTGCCTTCTACCTCGAAGACCTGGACGCATCCGTGGCATTCCTCGCGGATGGCCATCCGGCTCGCCCGGCAGGCCGGATCGACGGAACTCGCGGCCGAGGCGCGACATGACACTGGCGTTCGTGTTGATGTGGCGCGGCCGGTCGGCAACTGCCATGCGCATGATCGATTCGGCGGTTGGCGTCCTGCATGGCGTGGACCGGGCCCGCGCTCATGTCCAGCGCGGGGCGATCCTGCAGCAGGCGGGTCGATTCGACGAGGCCGTCGTCGACTACCGGGCCGGACTGCCGGTCCTTCGCAAGGCGCACGACGACCGCTGGGCCGCGCGGGTCTACGTCAATCGAGGCCTCGGACGGGCGCACCGCGGCCAGTTCGTCGCCGCGGAGAAGGACATTCGTGAGGCGTTACGCCTGTGGGACGGACTCAATCTGGCCCTATCGGTCGCCATCGGCATCCATAACTTGGGCTACGTGCAAGTGCTTCGCGGAAATATCCCGTCCGCATTGGCGTACTTCGACCAAGCCGAGGCTCGCTTCCGCCAGCTTGGATCGCAGGTTTCGCCGCTGCTGCGAGACCGCGCCGAGCTGCTGCTGTCGGTGCGCTTGGTGTCGAAGCACGGGAGGCAGCGGAGCGGGCGATCACGCGAATGTCTACGCGAACAGCGGCACTCGATCCTGCCCGAGGCGCGATTGCTGTTGGCGCGCGCGGAGCAGCTCGGAGGGGATCTGGATGGCGCCCTCCACCAAGCCAGAACCGCCGCTCGAGAACTGGACGGTCTCGGGCACGCGGAGCTCGCGGCTCTCGCCCGGGTGCTGGTACTGACCTACGAGCTCGCCGGTGACTCGCCGCGCATTCGCACGGCCGAGTTGGAGCGAGCGATTGCCGGCACGGGCGGCCTGTGGCCCGATGTCGCTCTCGAGGCTCGCTTGGTTGCCGGACAACGTGAGCTGGACCGGGGCGTTCCGACCGAGCCGTGACGCTACTGACGCGTGCCGGACTGTCTCGCCGGCGAGGCGCCGCCACCCTTCGCGCGCGGGGCTGGTATGCGCAAGCGCTGCTGCATCAAGCCAGCGGTAACCGCACGGCCGCCCGGTCGGCCGCGCGGACCGGGCTGCGAATTCTCTGACGACCACGCTGCGGCCATCGCGGCTACCGATATGCGTGCGCACGTCGCCGGGCACCGTGTCGATCTCGCGTCGCTCGGACTGGGCCTTGCCATCGAAGACGGTTCAGCTCGGCAGGCTTTCGCCTGGGCCGAAATCGGACGGGCGAGTCATCTGCACAAAGCGCCCACTGCGCAGCGAGACGAAGCGCTGTCTGAGGCGCTCTCCGAACTGCGCATCGTCACCCGAGACATTGACGAGGCTCGCACCGCGGGCCGCCCGACCGGCGCCCTCCGCGCGCGCCAACTGGGCCTCGAGCGGCAGATCCGAGACCACGAGAGGCACCAGCGGGCGAGCCATCTCGGGGCAGCGGCGGCGCCGTCGGTGGCCGATCTCGCTGAGGCATTGCGGGGCGCCGCTGTGGTGGAATATGTCGCCCTGGACGAGCGGCTGCGGGTCATCACGGTCGTCGATGGGCACGTCCGGATGCGGGATCTGGGCCCATTGGCGCCGGTGCTCGACCCTAGCCGACCGCCTGCCGTTCGCGTTGCACCGACTAGCCCGCCGCAGCGCCTCGAAGCCGAGCCGGGAGGCGGCGCATTCCTACTGCGAGCGACAGTGGCCGAACTGGACCGAATCCTGTTGGGCTCGGCGCCGGATGTCGATGATCGGTCCTTGCTCGTCGTGCCGACCGGCCACCTGCAGTGGCTCCCGTGGTCTGCGCTGCCGTCCTGCGCCGGTCGCCCGATTACCGTCGCACCCTCAGCGACGCTCTGGCATGGGGCGATCACACGTCGGGCTAGGCGCGGCGCCGTGGTCGTGGCAGCTGGGCCGGGTTTGCCGGGCGCCCGGGCCGAGGCGGAGGCGGTGGCGTCGATCTACGGTGTCAAGCCGCTGGTGGGTGACATGGCAACAGTTGAGTCGGTGGCGGCGAGCCTGGACGGTGCCGCACTGGCCCACCTGGCCACCCATGGGCGGGTGCGCGCCGACAACCCGCAGTTCGGGTCATTAGGCCTGGCCGACGGACCGCTGATGATCTACGACCTGGAGAAGCTGCGCCGGACGCCACACACGGTCGTCGTGGCGGCCTGCGATGCCGGCCGCCCGGTCGTTCCGGTTGGAGACGAGCTGCTCGGGCTGACCGCGAGCCTTCTCGCGCAGGGCACCTCACAGCTCGTGGCATCGGTGCTGCCCATTCTCGACACGGAAACCTGGCCGCTCATGGTTGCCTTCCACGATCGGTTACGCGGTGGCGAGACGGTAGCCACTGCACTGGCCTCGGCGCAGCTGGAGGTGCGCCTCCCGAGGATTCGAGGGCATGGCGACGGCCGCGGGCTTCCTGTGCTTCGGCGCCGAGTTTCACCCGACCGAGCGTTGCCCGTTCATCCAGGTAGCCCGGCGGTAGCTTGTCCGCCACGATCGGCACGGCAATCGTCACGGGCGGCCGGCGCCTCGGTTACCGTGGTCGCGGACGCCGACCGGACTGAACGGGAGCAATCACACTGATGCGAGTCACCGGGCTGGGGCACGCCAGCGCGCTGATCGAGACCGCGTACGGCAGCATCCTCACCGATCCGTGGGTCAATCCCGCGTACTTCGGATCGTGGTTCCCGTTCCCGGACAACTCGCAGCTGGACTGGGACGAGCTCGGCCGTGCGGACTACCTGTACGTCAGCCACCTGCACCATGACCACTTCGACCCGACGAATCTGCGCGACCACGTCGACAAGGGCATCACCGTGCTGCTGCCCGAGTTCCCGACCACCGAACTCGAGGACGGCATTCGGGATCTAGGTTTTCCGGAACATTGTCAAGACCGTGTCCGGCGAGGTGCATCGACCTGGACGGTCTGCAGGTGATGATCCAGTCGTTGACGTCGCCCACGGACGGCCCTATCGGTGACTCGTCACTGTGGGTATACGACGGCGAGCAACGGCTGCTGAATCAGAACGACGCGCGGCCGGCCAACCTGACGGCATTTCTCGAACTCGGCCCGGTCGACGCTTACCTGATCCAGTTCTCCGGTGCGATCTGGTTCCCCATGGTGTACGAGCTGCCCAAGCGCGCCAAGCAGGCGCTCGGGTTGCAGAAGCGGGCACGGCAGTTCGACCGGACCTTGCGATACATCGAGGAACTCGCAGCCGCCTATGTCTTCCCAACCGCTGGGCCGCCCTGCTTTCTCGACGAGGAGCTGTGGGGGTTCAACGACATCTTCGGCGACGAGTCGAACATCTTCCCGGATCAGGTCGTCTTTCTCGAGTGGCTGGCCGAACGAGGCCACGGCGAGGACGGTTGTTGCTGCCCGGATCGGTGGCCGACGTCGTAGCACCCGGATGCCCGGTCGAGCATCCGATGTCCGACGCCGAGGTGGAGAAACTGTTCGCCGACAAGGCGGCGTACCTCCGTGACTACCAGGCCCGGGCCCAGCCCGCCGTCGAGGCGGTCAAGGCCACCTGGGCCCACCCCGAAATCGACGTCATCCCGATCCTGCAGGAGTGGTTCGCCCCGCTGTTGGAGGAAGCGGACCACATGGCGGCAGGCATCAATGGCGGAGTCCGGTTCACGGCCGAGGACGCCGAACGCGGCGATATCGATTTCGTCATCGACTTCGTCGCCCGCGAGCTGCGGCAATACGCGGGGGAGAAGGTGCGGTATCGCTTCCGCACCCGCCGCGCCTACCTCGAACAGCTCGTTCACGATCACGAAGTCGACTGGGTCAACAGCCTGTTCTTGTCCTGCCGATTCTCCGCGCAACGCATCGGCCCCTATAACGAATTCATCTACGTCTTCTTCAAATGTCTGTCCGAGGAACGGCTCAACTACGCCGAGGGCTGGTTCGCCGAGCAGAATGCCGCTGAGGCCGCCGAATCGATCACGCTCGACGGTTGGGAGGTGCAGCGGCGGTGCCCGCACCTCAAGGCCGACCTGTCGCGGTTCGGCTCGATCGACGGCGACGTGCTCACGTGCCAGATGCACGGCTGGAAGTGGCGGCTCACCGACGGCAAGTGCCTCACGTCCGTCGGCCACAACATCCGCAGCGCCCCAGCCGGCCAGCCGGTGCCCTAGCCGCGATCAGCAGGCATATACCGCTGCCAGGGCAACGGAATCTGCATACAAACGGATTGGTCACGAAGTGGGGCCGGTGGGATTCGAACCCACACTGGACGGCACCTAAAACCGTTGCCTCTGCCGTTGGGCTACGGCCCCAGGGCGGCTCGACACGGCGAGGTCCTGGCGCAGCTTCGCGACGTGACCGGTGGCCCGGACGTTGTACAGCGCCTCGTGAATCCTGCCGTTCTCGTCGATGACGAACGTCGAGCGGATCACGCCTATGACCTTCCTGCCGTACATCGACTTTTCGCCGTACGCGCCGTATGCCGATAGAACCGATCGGTCGGGATCGGACAGCAGCGGGAAGGTCAGCGACTCGTTGTCGCGAAACTTCGCGATCTTAGCCGGCGAGTCCGGGGAAATTCCGACGACGGCGAACCCGGCGTCGTTGAGGTCGGCCAAATTGTCACGGAAGTCGCATGCTTCCTTTGTGCAGCCGGGCGTCGACGCAGCTGGGTAGAAGTAGACGACGACCTTACGGCCCGCATAGTCAGAGAGTGACACCTGCTTTCCGTCAGCGTCGGACAGCGTGAACGGGGAGCGGGGTCGCCGGGAGCAAGACGTGTCATGACCTAGACACTAGAGCTAGACACTAGGCTCTGCGGCGAGCGGCATCTATGGAAGGAGCCGGGCGTGACGGTGCAGCGGTCACCAGAGGAGATCCAGCGCGAGATCGAGCAGGCTCGTGCGTCGCTCGCGACCACCGTCGACGAGTTGGCGGAGCGCACCAACCCGAAGCGGCTCGCCGATCTCGCGAAGCAGAACCTGATCGCCTGGACGAAAGTCCCAAGGGAAAAGCGGTCGTCGGCGGCACGACGCTGCTCGTGACGCTGCTGGTCGCGGCCAGGATCCGGGCAGTGCGCCGCCGGACGCACTGACCGCCGACTCCTGAACCCGGTGCGTGTCGTCCTGCTGTTGTCCTGTCCCGACCAGCCCGGACTCGTCCACGCGGTGGCCGAGTTCGTGCTCACCGTTGGCGGCAACATCCTGCACGCCGAGCAGCACGTCGACACCGAAACCAGCGTCTTCTTCCAGCGGGTCGAGTTCGACACCAGTTCCGGATTCACTACCACGCGACGAGGTCGGGCGCAGTTCGCCGATGTCGCCAGGCGTTTCGGCATGCGGGTCGACATCCGGTTCGTCGACGATAGGCCCCGCATCGCCGTGCCTCGCGTCGCGCGAGGTGCATTGCCTCGCCGACTTGCTCGCGCGCTGGCGGGCCGGAGAGATCTCAGCCGAGATCGTGGCGGTGATCAGCAATCATCCCGATCACGCTGCGCTGGCTGAATTCAGTGGGGTGCCGTTCCACTACCTGCCGGTCACCCCGGACACCAAGTCCGAGCAGGAACACCAGATCCGCGCCATCCTGCACGCCAGCGAGGTCGAGTTGGTGGTGCTCGCTCGGTACATGCAGATTCTTGGGCCGACGCTGCTGTCCGCCTACCCAGCGCGGATCATCAACATCCACCATTCGTTCCTGCCGGCATTCAGCGGGGCCCGGCCTTACCACCAAGCACAGCAACGAGGCGTCAAGCTGATCGGCGCGACCGCGCATTACGTGACAGCTGACCTGGACGAGGGGCCCCATCATCGCCCAGGATGTGACGCCGGTTTCCCATCGTGACTCGGTCGCCGACCTCATCCGGAAAGGACGCGACCTGGAAACGGTGGTTCTGGCGCGGGCAGTGTCCGCCCACGTGGAGCATCGGACGTTGGTGTTCGGGAACAAGACGATCGTGTTCGGCTAGCCGAAGGGTCGTCCTGCGTCTCACCAGACGTGGAATCGCACCTCGTCGCCAGGCCGTAGTTGACCGGCAGCGTCGAGATCGTGGGAATGGACCACCGCGATGACTGGGTAGCCACCCGTCACCGGCGCATCCGGTCCGAGCAAGATGGGCATGCCACTCATCGGCACTTGCAGAGCGCCGGGCACAGTCCGGTTCGCTCGCCAGCTCGACGGTCACCTTCCGCTTCAATGCCGGACCCGCGAGCCGCACGCCCGCCCGGCTGATTCCGGCCGTACCGTCCAGACCGAGCTGGTCAGCGCAGTCACGGCTTTGCGTTTGAACCAGTCCGCCCGAGGTCCGAGGATCACCCGGAGGGCCGGCCGGTGGGCCGGCGCGGCCGCGACCTCTCCGCTCACTCGACCGGCGGTCGCTGATCCGGTCGGCACCAGATCTCCCGCCCGCAGAGGGCCGGACCGAGTCCGCCAAGCGTGTCTGTGCTGCGGGACCCGAGAACCGCCGGCACCGCAATGCCGCCGCGGACCGCGAGATAGGACCGCAGGCCGGTGCGCGGCACGCCCAGCGCGAACCGGCTGCCTGCTGGCAACGTGACCGCGACGTCCCACCCAGGAGCGCCCGCGCACTCCGCGCCCGTCAGCGCGACGGTAGTTGGGCTCGGCAGCCGGATGGCGAGACCGCCGAGCGTCACTTCGATCGCGCGCCGCCGCCGGGTCGTTGCCGACGAGGCGATTCGCCCGGTCAAACGCTTCGCGATCCGCCGCTCCCGACCGCCCGACGCCCAGGTGCGCATAGCCCGGGCGACCCCGGTCTTGGATCGTGGCGAGCGGGCCGGGCGCGATGATCTCGATCATGCAGCGACGAACCGGACGACGCGGCCCGGCGTGAGGACGGCCGGGGTCGAGATCGGCGTCCCACAGGGTGGTGTCGGTGCGACCGAGCAACCGCCAACCACCGGGGACTCGCGAGGATAGACAGCGGTGTACTCGCCGGCAATCGCCACCGATCCTGCGGGTACCTGCGTTCGCGGCGTCGCCAGGCGAGGCAGGTGCAGCGCCGACGGAAGCCCGACCAGATATGCAAACCCCGGAGCGAACCCACAGAACGCGACGGTGTAGGTCGGGTCCTGGTGCTGCGCGACGACGGCCTCGACCGAGCAGCCGATCTCGTCGGCGACCGCGGCAAGATCCGCGCCGTCATAGTGAACCGCGATCTGGACCGGCGCCGTCGTCGCTATCGCGTCCGGCTTCCGAACAGGCAGCGTGACGAGCGCCGCGCGCACGACCGGTCCGCGTACGGCGGCATGGTGCACGAGCAGCGTCCGCGCCGCAGGTACGAGTTCGCCGACGCCCGGCGAGGCCCAGTGCCGCCACATCCGCGCGGAACTCCAGCACGCCAGCGTCCGGCGGCAGCTCGACGAGGGTCGCTCGATCACCACAGGGCAGCAGCCGGACCCGATGTATCGGCTCGTCCTGAGTACCTCGGGCCACGATCTCGTTCACCTCGCGAACCTCTCGATTGCGATGCCGGCCGCGGTCAGGGCCGCCCGTACTGCCCGGGCAAGGTCTACCGCGCCGGGCGTGTCTCCGTGGACGCACAACGACCGAGCGGACACCGCTACCGGGCCGCCCTCGACGTCCGTGACGACACCCTCGAGCGCGATCCGCACACTGCGCGCCACCACCGCGTCGGCGTCGGTCAGCACGGCGCCGGCTTCGGATCGCAGGACCAGCCGCCCGTCGAGAGGTGTAGGCGCGATCGGCGAATGCTTCTGCCACGAAGGGCACGGATCGGTTCTCGGCGGCCTGCTGGAGCGCCGAGCCGACCAGCCCGAGCAGCGGCTGCCCCGGCGCGTACCGGGCGACTGCATCGGCGATTGCTTGGGCCACGTGAACGTCGCCCGCCGCCGTGTTGTACAGCGCCCCGTGCGGCTTCACGTAGCAGACGCGATCACCAGCCGCCCGCGCGAAGGCGTCGAGGCGCGCCGATCTGGTATCCGATGTCGGCTTGCAGCTCATCGACGTCCATCTCGATCCGTCGCCGCCCGAATCCGGCCAGATCTCGATAGCCGACCTGGCGCGCCGATCGCCACGCCTCGGGCCACCGCCAGGTCACATACCTGGCGCATGGTGCGAGCATCGCCGGCGTGGAAGCCACAGGCCACGTTGGCGCTGCTGATCACGCTCGAGCAGGGCGGCATCATCACCGAGCCGCCACACGCCGAAACCCTCACCCAGGTCGGCGTTCAGGTCGACCACCATGCCGTCGGACACTAGGGCATGTCCGCGGTTCCTGCGGCGACGATGCGCCCAAGATCATCCAGTGGGCTGACGCCGCGGCCTTCCCGAGCCGGTCCCGCTGCGGCGCGACCGTGTACTTCGGGTCATCGGCGGACTGTTTTCCGGCGTGGAAGATGCCGAATCGTGTGCAGATCGATCCGCCGAGGAGGGCCGCGCCCGACGCAATCGACAGTGCGCGACTGCGACGGCTGACCGCCGCGCCCACTCCGCCGACTCCAGTAAGAATCTTTCCCGCGCGCAGCCAGGCACCGGCAGCGCGCCGGTGCGCAACGGCTCGGCCGCCAGTCCCAGGGACTGTTCCATCGCGTACAGCGTGACCACGTCGACGATCGCGCCGCCGACCGCCATCCGACGCGCGGGGCCGGCGTCGGCGCGATGAGCACAGATCAGGCCTGCTCCACCCGACGAGGCGGCAGCGGACCCCACGAACACGAATGGCAAGCTGGCGGTAGCTTTCGTGCCAGGTGGGGTGGCGGTGTCGGACAGCAGCACAGCGGTGTACGAAGCGACCGCCGGCGCCACGACGGCCGCGGCCAGTCCGGCCGGCCGCGCCGCTCGACGGACGAGACGATCGGCCCACGCGGGCCCGACCCGCGGAAGTTCGGATATCGCCGCGACACCGGCCAGCGGACCGTAGCCGGTGAGAAGCCAGACTCCGACCGACATGGGGATGTCGGCTTGGCGACGCGCAACATGTTGACGAACCGCGCGGGTCGGCCTAAGTCGCAGTACCAGCGCGGCAAAGCTCGCGACGATCGCGTGCCGAGGCAGTGACTCGGGCCGGGCGGCGCAGGAGTCGCGGCCGGTCAGGTCGGCGCCGGCAGCGAGCAGAGAGGAGCCCGCTGCCAGGCCGCCGAGAAACAGGTAACCGGGGATGTCGGAGGCCCACGGTGCAGACTTGACGACTGGCCGGCCGTAGTACGACGTGAATTCCACGTCCGGGACGACGGTCCGCTCGCGGCGGCCGCGCCGCGCTCCGCGCTGACCGCGTTGGGCGTTGTCGGATTCCGACGCTGACGCTCGGAGGTCGCCGCTGGGAGAGCGCCGTCGGGGCGACCCGTTCACCCGCGGCCCCCAGGAACGAGGCAACGGCTCCGGCAACCAGAGTCGCTGCGGCCAGACCGGCGCGGCGCCACATTGCCGGCAGATCCCGCGTGGTCACGACCGGATCCGGCGGCAAGCCGTAGACCTCAGGCTCGTCGAGGAGCAAGAACATGGCGCCGGCACCGCCGATTCCGTCCTCTGGATCGTGACCGTAGAGCCGGGCATCGGTCGCGCCGTTGGCCTGCACTCGCGGCGAGTCGAGCTGCCGCCCGCTCCACGCAACTCATCCAGGTCGCCGAATTGGATCGACTCGGTGGGGCACGCTTGCGCGCAGGCCGGCGTCATTCCGGCTCCGAGCCGGTCGTAGCACAACGTGCACTTCTGAGCCAGTCCGACGTTGGGGGTGTCGGGATCACCCGTACGGCGTCTCGATAACGCCGAATGGACAGGCCGCGACGCAATAACCGCACCCGTTGCAGACGTCGTCCTGCACGACCACCGTGCCGAACTCGGTTCGGAACAGCGCGCCAGTCGGGCAAACGTCGAGACAGGCAGCGTGCGTGCAGTGCTTGCAGACGTCCGGACGACATCAGCCAGCGGAACTCACTCACCTTCTGCGCGGTCGGCGCCGTCGCTGGACGGACGCGCGGACGGCAGGCCGAGAAAGGTCGGGCGCTTCTGCTCGATGAATGCGACATGCCGCCAGGTACTCGCGCCGAGCGCACCGGTGTTGTCGTACGACGTCCCGAGCAGATTCAGGCCATCCTCGGGTATCGCGTTCCATTCCTTGCACGCGACTCTCACACGCCTTGCAGCCGATGCATACCGAAGTATCGGTAAAGAACCCCTTCGCGGTTCGACAGTCTTGACGGCCGGAGGTGATGTCGTGGTCGTGCTCATGATCGTCCCTGATCTTCCGGGCTAGCAGGGGTGCGCCCTGATTGCCGGTCTCCGTCGTGATCCCAGCGCGGCGACGGTAGTCGGCGACGAACTCGAGCAAGGCGGGCCCGGTAGGTCGCCGGCCGGCGCGAATATCGCACGAGGCCGCCTTGTCCTCCTGGATGTGCACATTTGGGTCGAGCGTGACACCGAACAGGTCGTTGGCCGAGTCTCCGCGGGACAGCGCGCCCGCTCCGACTCCCAGTGGTAGGGGAGGCCTATCTGGTGAACAGTTCGCCCGTCGACCGTCAGCGCCGCCATTCGATCGGTCACGAGCACGCGGGCCTCGATGGCCGTGCGGGCGGTAACGATCGTGGCCCAACCCAACTGCTGGAGTCCGCGAAGTGCCGCGAGCTGCTGGGGATACTTCGCAGAAGAACTCCGGTTGCAGCTCCGACAGGTAGGGAGAGCCAGCGGCTCATGCCGCCCGCGGTGTGGTGTTCGGTGAGCCGATAGGTCGTGAATACGAAGGGGTACACCTGCCAATTTGGCTCGGGCGGCGAGGGGTTCTGGAGGTTGTCGGTTCGCTTGAAGACTTGCCGTGCGGGGTTTGCTTGCTGGCGATAGAAGGGGTTTCGCACCGGTGACTCGCTCGGTTCGTAGTGCGCGGGCAGCGGCCCGTCGAGAAGACCAGAAGGGTGCGAACAGCCACGCCTTCCCGTCGGCTTGCATGATGAACGGATCGTCACCGGCGATGCCGTCGACGCCACCAGTGCCCGGCTCGGGGCGGTACGACGGCGGCTTGGTGATCTCGAAGTCCGGGACATCGGGCCCAGTCCATCGGCCACTCGATTCGTCCCACCAGACATACGCCTTCGCGGTCACTCCACGGCCGGCCTTCGGGATCCGCCGATGCCCGGTTATAGAGAATTCGTCGATTGGCGGGCCAGGCCCAGCCCCATTCCGGCGCGACCCACGACTGCTCACTGCCGGGACGTCGCCGCGCTGCCTGGTTGACTCCGTCGGCGTACACACCGGTGTAGATCCAGCAGCCGCCGGACGTCGAGCCATCGGCCTTCATTTCGGTGATAGGACGTCAGGGGATCGCCGGCCTGCGCCCCGCGCAGGTGGTATCCGTTTATCTCTTGCAGCACCGCGTCGGCTGACGGCTCGCCCGTGTGGTCGGTCGGGGTAGTCCCAGGTCAGATCCAGGATCGGGCGATCGCGTATCGTCGGACGACGACGCTCAGCTTCCGCCGGATCTTGCGTCCGAGATGGAAGAAGAAATGCAGGTCGCTGCGGCAGTCCTCCGGTGGCTCCACCGGCCTTGTGATGCCATTGCAGAAGTCGCTGTGTCTGGGTGAAAGAGCCGTCCTTCTCAACGTGCGATGCCGCCGGCAAGAAGAACACCCTCGGTCCCGATGTCCGTGGTGACCAGCTCACCGGTCTCGATCTCGGGGCTGTCCTTCCAGAATGTGGCTGAGTCGATGACGTTCAGGTCCCGGACGACAAGCCATTTCAGGTGCGCCATTGCCAGGGCGTTGCATCTTGCCGATGCGCCGATCCGACGGCTGGGTTCTGACCGATCAGGAAGTAGCCCTCGACCTTGTCGTCCATCATGTCCATGACGGTGTGGTAGGTCCCGTGATCACCTGTAAGCCTGGGCAGGTAGTGGAAGCAGTAGTCGTTCGCCTCGCGATGGCCGCGTCACCCCAGTACGACTTGAGCAGGCTGACCAGGTAAGCCCGGGCCTCGGTCCAGAATCCTTTTGGTCGGGCTGGAAATCGCGTCCAGGTACCCGTCGATGTCGTCGTGTCCACCGACCTTGGGCATCGGCAGATAGCCAGGCAGCAAGTCGAAGAGGGTCGGGATATCCGTGGAGCCCTGGATGCTCGCGTGGCCACGCAGCGCCGATGATCCCGCCGCCGGGCCGGCCGATGTTGCCCAGCAGCAGCTGGATGATTGCGGCCGTCCTGATGTACTGGACGCCCACCGAATGCTGGGTCCAACCGACTGAATAGACCCAGGCGGTTGTGCGATCGCGCCCGCTGTTCGCCGTCACCGCCTCGCACACCTTGGCGAATACCTCAGGTGGCACTCCGCAGGTCTGAGCGACGAGTTCCGGCGTGTAGCGGGCAAAGTGACGCTTGAGCACCTGGAAGACGCACCGCGGATGCTGCAAGGTCTCGTCTCGCTGCACGACGGCGTGAGCCAGCCGGGCTCCGTGCCCACCCATCGCGTGCCCGGCCATCCTGGGCCGCTGTGCTGCGTCGCTCTCCCGGTCTGCGCGCTCGAGATGCTCCCGGCTGCCAGCCGCGGGCGACCTCTGATACGCCTTCATATCCCCACGACCGAGTGTCGCGTAGGTGCCGGACTCCGGGTCGTACCCGGAAAAGAGGCCGTCTGAGATCGTCGACGTCGCGAAAGTCTTCGCGCAGGATCGTGGCCGCATTCGTGTAAGCGAGGACGTACTCGTGGAAGTACTTCTCGTTCTGCAGGATGTAGTTGACGATGCCGCCGAGGAACGCGATATCACTTCCGGCCCGCAGCGGGACGTGCAGATCGGCGACGGCGGATGTGCGGGTGAAGCGCGGATCGATGTGAATGACGGTCGCACCTCGGGCCTTGGCGGCCATCACCCATTGGAATCCGACCGGATGACACTCGGCCATGTTAGAGCCCTGAATGACGATGCAATCGGAATTCTGCAGATCTTGCTGGAATGTTGTCGCCCCACCGCGACCGAAGGAGGTTCCCAAACTGGGAACGGTCGAGCTGTGTCAAATACGCGCCTGATTCTCGATCTGGATCGCGCCCAGGGCGGTGAAGAGCTTCTTGATCAGGTAGTTCTCTTCGTTGTCCAGCGTGGCACCGCCGAGCTCGGCGATGCCGAGCGTGCGGCGCAGCGGTTGGCCATGCTCGTCCATGTCCTGCCAGGTGCGGGCGCGCGACTCGATGACTCGATCGGCGATCATGTCGGTTGCAGTCTCGAGATCGAGACTCTCCCACTCGGTTGCGTACGGTCGGCGGTAGAGCACGCGCGTCTGGCGGTGCGGGCTGGTGACCAGCTCAAGGCTCGCGGATCCCTTCGGGCACAGGCGCCCGCGCGAGATCGGCGAGTCGAGGTCGCCCTCGATCTGCACGACCCGTTCGTCCTTGACGTACACGCGTTGTCCGCAGCCGACGGCGCAATAGGGGCACACGCTTGCCACGACGCGGTCAGCGGTCTCGGTTCGGGCTACGAGTTGTTCAGTGCGCCGGGACGTCACCGCGGTGCCGCGGGCGAAGACGTCGGGACCACGCAGCTGACGCACCACGGGCCACGACTGCAGCGCCTGTCCTGGACCCATCTGTCCTCCACCTGTCAGCCTATTCCTTGCCGTCAGTGATCGGCCGATGTACCTGGCTGAACCGATGTCGGCGTCGTCGTCCGGCCGCCGGCGCTCTCCGCGATGGGGGGTTAGGGGCTGCCCACCGAGTTGGCTGGATCCACCAGAACCAAGCCCCGGTCGCAGCCAACCCGGCCACGCTGGCGAGTGCGAGCGGCAAGTTCACAACCCAATCGATCACGAAGAGCACCGCCCCCAGCATCGCCAACATCAGAAAGATCAGGCCGCCGGCGGCACACGCGCCCGGTGAACGTGACCAGCTCGTCCTTCCGATGCTGGCGGAAGAGCACGCGATGCGCTGGAACCGGTGCGATGAGCAGCAGCGCGGATACGGCGGCGCACAGCAGGGTGATCACGTAAACCGTGAGCTGGAAGGCGTCGATGTCGTTGAACCGCTGCTGGAAGGCGATGCTCAGGAGGAACGCGAACAGGATCTGAACGCCGGTCTGGGCCACGCGGAGTTCCTGCAACATCTCGGCGTAGTTGCGGTCCAGCCGGTCGGCCTCGCTCTCGTTTCGCGAATAGGTACGCCGGAACAGTTCGTCGTTCATATCCGATAGCGTGCCCGATCACTACCGCCAGCACCACAGACACCGAAGCCGACGCCCGGTAGGTTCACCGAAACGGGAGGTGCTCATGCGAAGCCGGTAGGCGAACCGTATCCGGCCGAATTCACCTTCGATCCGCCGGACCGCGTCGCGAACTGGCGGCCACTGGTCAACTGGCTTTTGGCCATACCCCACCTGATCGTGCTCAGCCTGCTCCGCTATGTGGCCGAGGTGCTGGCGGTGGTGTCTTGGTTCATCATTCTGTTCACCGGTCGCCTACCCGCGGGGCTCGCGGACTTCCAAGTGATGTACCTCAGGTACTACGTCCGGACGAGTATCTATGTTTCGTTCCTCAGCGAGGAATACCCGCCGTTCGACTTTACGGTGACGCAGGACGATCCAGGCGTTGATCCGCGCATTCGCGTCGCCATTCACTCGCAGCTCGAGCAGCGGAACCGCCTGACCGTCGGATTCCGGTTCATTCTCGTGATTCCGCAGCTGATCATGCTGGTGTTGCTCTCAATCGCTGGGTTCGTCGTGCTGGTGATCGCCTTGTTTGCCGTGTTGTTCACCGCGCACTGGCCAGCCGGGCTGCGTCACTTCACGCTGGGTGTCCTCCGATGGTGGCTGCGGGTCGACGCATATCTGCTGCTGCTCGTCGACGAGTATCCGCCCTACTCCCTCGACTGAGTAGCTAGCGGCTCGGGCTACGGCCGGCTACTGCGCGCAACGTGGAGATCGGAGATGCGTAAGGTTCCGGATCGACCTGGCACCCCATGAGATACGAAGTTCTCCCGATGCGGCAGCTCGTTCAGGGCTAGGAATATCGATGTCGGGTTGTTAGTCGTGCGCAGGAGGAAGGTCGAGATGCTCCTCATCGATGACGGTGCCGGAGGCGTCGTCGGGGTACGTGCCAGGCTGCGCGATTATCTTACGGAGGCACTTGACCGCCGCCCGGATCGATCGTGACCTTGCGGACGGTGCGTCGCCTGACGCAAGCGTCGTATCGGCGCTACGCGCTCAGGAGTTGACCAGTATGCAAACCCGCCGCGATCTCGCCTCCGGGTTGCAGCGCGCCCTGGCCGGAGGCCATTGCGTCGGGCTATGCCAGACCAGCCGGTGCGCCATTGTCTCGGGACGGCATTCTTGCCTCCGCGGCCGAGATTGGGGAACTGTCTCGGCGGTTACTCGCTGAGGGTCCGGTCTCTGTTCGTGGAGTAGCGGAGACTCGGCTCCTGCTGACGAACGGGGCTGGACCGTTGCACAACCGACGGAGCCAGGAGCGCCTTTGCCGCTACCGTCCGTCGCGCGATCCGTGATCTGGACATCGACGGTACCGGCTTGGCAGCATGATCCAATCGGCTCGGCCTACGGCCGTTTCGGTCGCCGTGACCACGAGATACTCCCACGTCATGATGCCGCTGTCGGCGTCGTTCCGACGGGCGAGGTCGGCCAGCTCCTGATCGAGCTTCTCGGTACGTTCTGGGTCATCACGCGACGTTGCGGTAGGCGGCGATGGTCGGGCCGTAGTACTTCTTGAAGAAGTCCCGGAAGCTCTCGGCGTTCTCGAACTGCTCGACCGTGAGCAGTTGCGGCCGGGCCTGGAAATCGGTCACGCGATCGCCGAACAAGGTGCGGACATGGTCCTCAGTACCCCACAGTGGGCCCGGCTGCGCACCGGCCGGCGGCGGTGCGACATACGGCTTCATGACCGCGAACAGCTGACCGACGAAACCAGTTGGCGTCCAGTTCACTAGCGCGATCCGCCCGCCGGGCCGGGTCACCCGCACGAGTTCGTCAGCTACCGGCTGGTGGAAGGGCGCGAACATCACGCCCACGCAAGACAAGACGGTGTCGAAGTCGCCGTCCTCGAAGGGAAGGTGCTCGGCGTCCGCTTCCACCCACTCGATGTCCAGACCCTGACTCGCAGCGCGATGCCGTCCCGTCTCGAGCAGCTCAGGCGTGAGGTCCGAAGCGACGACCCGGCCGCCCGCCGATGCGGCCGGCAGGCTCGCGTTCCCCGACCCAGCCGCGACATCGAGGACACGCGTGCCGGGCGTGATGCCGGCGGCATCGACTATCGTGCGACCCAGCTCAGAGACGACGTCTGTCGCTACCACGTCATAGTCACCGAGTGCCCACAAGGCCCGGTGCTTCTGCTTGATCGGATCCAGGATTTCCGCCTGACTCATCGTGATCTCCCCGCATCTCGCGTAGTGGTCTTTGACCCGTGACCGTGACGCTAGAGTGCGAAGCGGGCAGCGCCGCATCGGTGCTTGCGCGTATACCGACGAGCGTGGTGTCAGCGAGAACTGGGGGAGTGCGCGTAGGCCCGCGACGGGCCGATCAACCTTGTCGACAGCAAGCGGGCTACCGCCGCCGCGCGAGCAGACTTCGCCTTGGATGTCCAGCTTGGCGTAGATGTTCTGCAGGTGTCGTTCCACCGTGCGGACGCTGAGCCTGAGCGATTGAGCCATTTCTCTCGTTGTCGCGGCCCTGCGCGGCAAGGTGAGCACCTCGAGCTCCGATCGGTGAGCGTGTCGAGTGCAGCTGATTCCGGGCCAGCCGAGGATTTCCGGCGGTCGGGGGCGAGAAGCGCTCGACCTCATCAAGGAACACCGGCCACGCCGGCTCGTCTTCGAGCAGGATGTGATTTTGGCTTTCAGGGCTACCAGACGGGCCCCGCGGATGCTCGACGCAAGGTGGCGGCCGTGCTCAAGCTGTTCATCCGGTCACCCAGCGCATGCAATACCAGGGTCGGAACGCGCAGCTGCGGCAGCAGATCGCTCACGTCGGCGTTGTTGCGTTGCTGCTTGGCCCGCACCATGTTGCTCTGCCGATACCGACACGCGCATCAGCTCGTCAAGCCACCTCATCTGTTCCTCGGTGGCTCCGGGAATCATCATGGAGCTGAAGACACGTCGGAACGTCGATTCTGGCCGACCCCAGCCAGCCTTGATGACGTGATCTGAAGGCGTCACTCCAGCTCCGATGTCTTCGGCCGTGCATCCCCGTAACCGGTTCGCATAGCTGTCGTAGAACATCAGCCGCGGAGACCCGCTCCGGGTGTCGCACTGCATACGAGATTGCCACCGGACCGCCCTGCGCTCATGGCCATCATCGCGAACCGGTCGAACCCAGCGTCATCGGCGACGGCCTCGAGGTCGCCGATCCGCGATTCGGAGAGAGAAGATCGGTAACGTCCCAATCCGACAAGCCATGACCGCGTTCGTCGAACCGTATGACCGTCGCAATGCGCCCTAGCTCGGACACGAAGTGTCGCCAGACCGGGCTTTCCCAATCGAACTGCAGATGGCTGAGCCAGCATGTCGAGATCAGCAGCGGTGGCCCGTTGCCGTGCACCGCGTATGCGATCCGCACCCATCCGCCGCTCGACAGAATCGGATCTCCTGCGGCGCAGATCCCTTGCGATGCCGCGGCGACATGCCGTGATGCTGGCGCTCCAATGATCTCACTCAGGCCGTTGTCGCAGGCGATCATGAACCGGGGCCACCGCGGGGTTGGACGATATCGAGGCTGACCTTCGCCGCCGGAAGTGTCGATCGACGGGCAGGGCAAGGTAAGCCATCGGCTGGTCGGCTCGCGCCAGAAGCACGGGCTAACACGCAGCAATCACCCTTTGGCTGAGCTGGAGCCAATTCCTGAACAGATGTGCCATCCGGGATTGTTAACTCAGCCGAAAGCGGCAGCTGCTGGATGACCTGAAGTGTTCGGAAGGTCGTTAAGACGCACGAACCCTCGCGCGTCTTCTTGTGCTTGAGTCCTAGTAGCACGAACAGCGCGCCGATGCCCAGTGCGCCGATGACGGCTACGGAGTTTCACGGCGACCTCCTTGTCGTCCTGCTCTGATCGCGAGCGCGCGTACGCCGGGCACGACGCAGATATGCGCGCGACACGATCTTTGACTTCCTCCAGTTCTGGCTCATCCTTCGCGACCCCGTGCGGCGATCGTCGACGCGCCGCTGCAGAGCTGCTCCGCAACGGACGGACAACGCCTGGCGCGTGACCGAGATCGATCGCCAGAAGCCGCTGACGTGTCGCGGCGGACGGACGGTGTACCAGTAGCTTTCCGACCGTCGATCAACTTTACTCGATGCCACCCTCGGCTTGTTGAGTCAAAACGAGGTGGACACTGCGATCGACCGGGCGGACGCCGGCGGCGAGCGTTGTCCGAGCGCGTCCAAAGCGATGACGCGCGCATTAGCCGACCTGTCGCGGCGCAGACATTGCCACTAGGCCGTTCGCTCATCCGCCTGACGGTCGACTCACCCCGGCGACGAACATCGAGCATGCCCCAGCGCGGCTATCGGCGCATCGCCTGGATCCGAGCGCGCCATCGCGCCGCTGCGTACTGAGCTGGACGGAGGCCGCATTCGAGCGTCTGGTCTCCCGCCCTCGCCATGGTCGTCGGGTGGGAGGGCGCTCATCGTTCTGCAGGGACCTGCGTGGCCTGCCCACCGACAGAGCAGACGCGCGTCTCGATCTGGGCTGCTCGCGCGCCTCACACAAGCGGCCCTCGACGATCAAGCAAAGCCAGCTGACCTCAACCCCAGCTACGGCTGAACCCGGCCACCCGCGCCGGCGATGCCGATCGGGATAGCCAGACGACTAACGCGACCCGGGTACCGATCGAGGATGACAATCGCTCCGGCGCACAGACGAGGAGTTCGCTGCGAGCCTACCGATTGCTGATCGGCGTTGTTCTCAGTCAGCTGCTGCGCTGGCCACATGCAGGCATGCAGCAATTCGGACATCAACCACACCGTGGGCTCCAGGCATGCGGCGGTGAGGCGCCTCGTGGTCCTCTTCGGCCGACCCAGGCGAGGCTCCCGTCGGCCAGCCCCCAGGCTCTGATGGCATCGAGGGTGTCCCGCCACCACCGTGCCGCGCACGGCTACCACCGCGCACCACTTCGGCCACGGCCTGGTGGTGAATATTCTCAGAGCCGCAGCGCTCGAACAGCGCTGGCAGTTTGCGCCAAAGATGGGGTCATAGCCCCGGGCCGCAAACCACTGCTCCAGCTTAGTAGACCCGGTAGGTAGCCGGCAGCTACAGCTGATGGGAGGGATCCACCGGACCGGCTGTGCCCCAGTCGGCCGTCTTCGTCGATGAGCCAGCCGCCGGGACGCAGGCATCGCACCATCTGCTGGATCGCGCGCTCCTGCCTGTCCGCCGAGCCAGAACAGCATCAACCGCGAACAGACGAGGTCATACGATCCCGGATCCAGATCATCGCGACGGGATCGTCCAGGATGTTGTGCTGCCGCACCGCAGCAGATTGGGCACATCCCGCTGAGCCAGGTACCCACGTCGATGTCGATCGCTACGACGTGACCGCTCGGACCCACCCGCTCGGCCAGCCACGCAGCCATCGATCCCCGGCCGGCACCGACCTCGAGGCAACGCCAGCCAGGCTTCACCAGTTCGCGCAGCCGACGGAGCCCGGATCGAAAAAGGCGCTCGAGTAGTTCTAGCCGCTCGTCTTCGGCTCGCCTCGCGGCCCTTAGCTGCCAAGCGGTATCCGGGATACGCCTCGAGCGTCGAATCGACTCGGGGATCTTCGACCATTGTCATCGCCCGGGCTTTCACGAAAGGGCGGAACAGTGATCATACTTTACCGCGCCACCTTCCTCCCCCTTGACCATCCATGCCGTATCGCGTCCTCGTGCGCAGTCCGCTGCGGAGGAAGCGATGTTTCAAAGCGTCATCATGGGCGTGGTCGACGCCCTGGACTCACGGTGCCGCCACGGCTTAAGACAATGGACGCTGCGCGATCGACATCGACCGCTGGCAGGAGGCCGGAATGCAAGCGACCTCGACGTGGGAGCTGCCGGCCGGCTGGGTCCGGATCAGCTCGGAGACATGGGGGGCCATTCGTCATTCGCGAATTGGTGCGCCGCCCCGACGGCGAGGTTGTCGAATTCACCGCCCGTCGGCACCGGAAGGGGTACGGTCCGCGCCGCGCTTCGCGAAGTTACCGGGCCGAGTGATCGCACAGAGGGGCGACCCCATGCCGTCCTGTGGGCGCCGCGTGACATCGGTTGGTGGGTCGGAGTTCTCTTCATGATCGGATCGGCATGCTTTGCGGTCGGTTCGGTGCCATCGTTGTCGGAGGTCGTATCCGCGAAGGTCATCTCCTCGATCTATTTCGTCGGCTCGCTGTTCTTTACCAGCGCTGGCTACCTGCAGTACGTCCAGGCCTCCAGCGCGACCGGTACTGGTGAGGCATGTCGTCTACCAGTGGTTCGGGGTCAAGCCACGCGGCCTGGGTTGGTGGGCAGCCGCGGTGCAACTGCTCGGCACGCTGTTCTTCAACGTGACCACGTTCGAGGCGTTGAACACAGCCTTCACCGCCAGCCAGCAGAACCTGCGGGTGTGGTCGCCGGACTTTGTGGTCGATCTGCTTCCTCGTCGCGAGTTGGTTCGCGGTCAAGGAAGAAGGCTGCGCCCGGCCATCGCCGTGGCGTTGGCGTTGGCGTTGGAATGAGATTCCGTGGCGAATCGTATGGCTCAACATGGCAGGCTCGATCTTCTTCATGATCTCGGCGATCGCCGCGTTCGTCCGCCCCGCCACGGACGAGGTGGTCTCGGCCCGCATCGACAACAGCGGAACGTTCTTGGGCGCCGTGTGCTTTCTTTGGGGCGCCTGGCTGCTGCTCACTCGAACTGGCGGACAGCGCTCGCGCTTCAGTTCCAGCCGCTCGGACGGAATGACTGAAGCATTCTGCGGAGGTGCCGCGGCAGGGTCAGGACGGGCGGCGGTGGGCGACGGTCAGCACCGCCACGGTGACGAGCAGTGCGGCGAGTGCAACGAAAATGACGGTCTCGACCGTTTGGATCGGCCAGAAATGCGCTGCGGGTTGGTAGGTCACTGTCTCGTGCAGACTCAGGCCGGCGACCTTGAGGCCTTGCAGGCAGCGATAGCGGCGGGATCCAGCGGCGGGGGCTCGCCTGAAGTCGCGGCGGGCCGCACGCTCGGACAGTAGCGGCTGAGCACGTCGAAACTGAGCTCGTTCGGGATGTAGCGGTGGCCGGTGCTGTCGGTGATGGTGACGGTCTGGATCCAGTCGCCGGGCGCCAATGTCGAAAGGTACGTGTCCTGCAACGGTCCGATCCGGCGCTCCAGCAGCGTTGTAACGTCGACGTTGTAGGTGTGGGTGACGGCAGGCCAGAAGTTGCCTCGGATCCAGTGGATCGGGATACGAACGGCGGCGTAGACAATCAGCGTGACGGCCATCGCCGGGGATGGGTGCGGCGGATGAGAGCACTCGCCGCGACCCTACGGCCAAGGCGAAGAGCATGCACGCCACTGGGACGAGGCCCTGGGTGTCGTACCAGGTGCTGTTGTAGCGGCCACCGAACGCGGTCGTGAGAGGGTCGAGGGTCAGGTGGCGAGCAATCCGAGGATGAGCGCCAGATCCGGCAAGCGCGCTGAAGATCAGCACGATCTTCACCGTGATCCAGCGCAGCGGGCTCACCGTCTGCGTCCAGGCCAGCCGGTGGGTGCCGGCTTCGTACTCGCGCGAAACCAGCGGCGCCGCCAGTGAACATGCCGGCCAGCAGCGGGATCGCGATCAAGCGCGGCGGTGAATGGTGGGATGGTGTGGAAGGCACGGTGTAGAGGCGTCCAGCGGCGTTGCTGCAGTCACCGCCGGCCGCGGTGCACGCGGGTAGGCCCAGTCCGCTGGCCCGGCTCCGCGCGATTGGAACCGACGGCGAGCATCGCAGCGACGAGCCCAGCGAGGATGACCGCCCAGACGGCGGCCTCAGCTCGGTGCTGGCGCCAGGTCGTCCAGATCACCGCCCGCTCGCCTCCTGCACAACCCTCGGCGTCCGCGCTCGTTCGCTCGATCGACCGGGACGCTCGAGGTAGGCCAGCACCAGGTCCTCTAGGTCGACCGGTTCCATGGTCAGAGCTGGGTTCAGAAGCGGCTGGTCGATGCGGACGAGCAGCCGGTTGTGGCGTTCGTGGCGATACTCAGCCAGGACCTCCACGCCGCCGGGCAATCGCGAAGTCTGCTCCGGCGCACCGGATACCCAGTGGTGCTCGGCGAGGAGCTGATCAAGTTCACCAGTTAGACGGACTTCTCCCTGCGCTGATCACGATGAGGTGATCACAGACCCGGGCGAGGTCGCCGAGGAGGTGGGAGGACAGCATCACCGTTATGTTCGACGCGACCGCGCCGTCCAGCAGGTTCTTCAGGAACTCTCGCCGGGCAAGCGGGTCGAGAGCAGCCAACGGCTCGTCCAACAGCAGCACTTGCGGTCGCTTCGCGACGGCCAGCGCGAGTGCTACCTGGGCGCGCTGCCCGCCCGACAGCTTTCCAGCGCGACGGTCAGGGGCACGTCGGCGCGGGCCAGCCGGGCCCGAGCCATGTCATCATCCCAACTCGGGTTCATCGCGCGGCCGAAGTGCAGCATGTCGGCGACGCTGAACTCCTTGTACAGCGGGCAGTCCTGAGCGAGAAAGCCGACCCGGGCGAGGAATGTCGGTTTGCTGCTGGGCTCTTTCTCCGACTACGCGCAGCCGACCCTCCGACGCCGGCAGCAGCCTGACCAGCATGTTCAGCAACGTCGTCTTGCCGGCACCGTTCGCACCGACTACAGCGGTGATCGAGCCGGTTGGCAACGACAGGGTGCACCCCGCAGCCCCCACAGCTGGTGGCCGTACCGGTGGCCGGCGCCAACGGTCTCGATTGCGATCTCGGTGGCCGCGCTCACGCGCTGGCCTGCCTATCGAAATCCCGCATGGTTGCCTCGATAACGTCCATGATTCCGTCCTCGTCCAGGCCTGCGGCGCGCGCAGCGGCCAGCCAACGCTCCAGCCGCCGACTCAGCGCGGCCAGCGACGAGGGCGTGGATTGGCTCAGGCTGCGCTGGACGAACGTTCCCTGCCCTGCCTTGCCGATGACAAGTCCCTCGTATTCCAGCTCCTTGTACGCCTTCTGCACTGTGTTCGGGTTGATCGCGACGCTGGACGCGACCTGGTGTGCGGTCGGCAGCTTGTCGCCCGGCTGCAACCACCCCAGGCCGCAGCGCTTGCTTGACCTGTGCAACCAGCTGTGCGTACGGGGGCTGCCCACTCGTCGTGTCGATCCGAAGTCCAACACACTCATAAACCTAGTCTGCCTAGGTAGATAGGTAAAGTTCTTTTGGGGGACTCGCGCTAGGCCGCGGCCGGCAGAGAGTCGGAACAGGCCGATCGGCAAGAAGCGCCCGCTGGGCTCGCGCGTTTGGCCCGCCCGATTCGAAAACCGCCTGGAGGGCGATCCGAGGTGAGCGCGACGACCTGTTGCGCGAGCCGCACGCAGGTCGGACGATTTCTCGGGTAGCTGATGATCTTGGCGCAATAGTTTCTCGACCCGGGCGCGCGCCCGAGTGACGTGACCGTTCTGGACCTCGGCGAGCTCCGGGTCGCTGACCGCGACGCCCCAGAACGCGATGATGACTCGCCAGTCAGTGAGCCGCTCCTCGTCCAGTGGGAGCCAGGCCTCCAGGCCGGCCTGCAGGTCCCCACCCTCAGCGACAGCCGCTTCGAATCGCACGGTGGTCCGGCTTGCTGCGCGCGCAGGGTGGACAGGGTAAGTCGCGTTTGTCCGTGAAGTAGGTGCTGACGATGCGCCGTGCTCGAACCGGCACGTTCGGCCACCCTGCGGAAGGTCAATGCTGACACTCCCTCTCGTGCGACAAGCCGGCGCAGCAATGTCGGTGACGTGGGCACGTTGGCGGGGACGATCGACCTGGATCGGCACAGCGCGATCATGCCGAAGACAGGAACTCCATGACAAGTGTCAGATGACAATTGTAATCTGACAGATGTCATGCGATGCTTCCGAGAGTTCTCGTTGGTCCCCAGTAGGGAGATCCCATGGTTCACGTGCCCATTCGCGGTGACGCCCCCGTCCGCTTCGGTCCAGGTGTCCCGATGGTTCCGGATATCGGGCCAGGGATCGTCGACGCCTCCGTCTACACCGATCCCGAGCGTTACGAACGGGAGCGAGCCACCGTGCTGCGTAACAGTTGGCGGGTCATCTGCCGCTCTGCGGAGATCGCCAATCCGGGGGACTTCATCACGTGGGAGGGCACGGCGAGACGATTCATTCTGTGCCGGCGACGCGACGGCGGGGTATCCGGCTTCCACAACGTCTGCCAGCACCGCGGTGCCCGGATCGTCAAGGAGCGCTCAGGATGTGCGCGCCGGTTCACCTGCCGCTGGCACAGCTGGGTGTACGACCTGGAGGGCGCGGTCGTCGGTGTGCCCGACCGCGAGAGACTTCGACGCCGGTGAGTTGGACGGACTGGCGGCACCGGCGGTGGAATGCGCTGGAGTGGGGCGGCTGGGTGTGGCTGCCCTTGCCGGCCCCGACCGCACGCCGTCCCTGCACGAGTGGCTCGGTCCGGAGATCACGACCGACCTCGGCGCCTACCGGATGGAGGACATGAAGCTCGTCGACAAGCTCGTCTGGGAAGTGTCGGTCAACTGGAAGGTGATCGTCGACGCATTCAACGAGAACTACCGCGCAGCCCACCTGCACGCGAAGAACACCAAGCCCCAAGACGTCCGCGACGGCCGGTTCAGCACCTATTTCGTCTTCGGCCGGCACGGCACGATGGTCATCCCCTACAAAGGCGTGCTGCCCGAGTTACGCGACACGCTCGACCACCACATCGCGATCTGCCACTACACGATCTTTCCGACGTCGGTGTTCAACTGCAATCCGAACCATATCCAGCTGTTCCGGTCCGTGCCGCTCGCCGTGGATCGGAGTCGTTTCGAGTGCTGGGAGCTGCAGTACGCCGACGGCGGCGAGGGAAGTACGAGACGAAGGTCAACGAACGACTGGGGTCGACTCAAGGGCGTCGTCGCTGAGGACGTGGAGATCTGGGAGGAGGTCGCCGCGACCCGGCAGTCCTATGGGTACCGCCGCAACGTTCTCAACGACCGGGAGTGCAAGATCACCGCGTTCCACCAGACTGTGCAGGACATGCTCGATACTGCGTGATTGCGCCCGTAGCTACTGACCTACTGGTACCAGGCGTTCGAACCGGTCAGGACGACTGTGAGCGGCTGCTCACCTCGGCGACGAGGCTGGCCGCGGTTTGGCGTGGTCGTCGGCTAGGTATACGTGCACATCGGCTGGTGGCCTGTTCAAAGTCAGCGGAGCCGCCGCGCATTTTGAACACGGGGGTCACATGATGACGACCAGTGGCGGAGCACGAGCCACGGGTGATCGGCTGGGCCAGCTACGACTGAGTTGCGGGAAGCGGTGGCCATTGCCCGGCGCGGAGCGTCGAGCAGCGGGGCGAAACAGTATCTGGCCCGGCACCGTCGGGCGTCAGGTCGTGACGGTACGGATGGGCAAGACACTGCTCAGCGAAGCGCCTGAATCGCATCGCCCGGTGATTCGTCGGCGGCGCGAGGGCGGGTTCTGGTGATCAATCACCCCGACGCCCGCGCACTGTAGCCACGGCGCGACGGCTCGGCGAACGCGCCGGCCGCCGCTTCGTCGCGTACGGGATCTGGCCCGCGCTAATCCATTCTGAGCCGTTCGCGGCGGCGGAGTGGCCCGTCGCTTCGGCCTTCGGTGCCTCCGGCACGACCGGACTCGAGCGCGAAGCTGCCGTCGAGCGGGTTGCTGGGGTGGCCCGCTGTCGGTGCCGCGTACCGCACAGCTGCGGCTCAAGATGTTACGAAACGGTTGCGCGCGCGCACCGATGCTCGGCCGAGCGATGACGCGTGCTGCACGGCGGCGCCCTAGACTCGCGTGTCGTCCGAGCGGCTCGGGGTTGCCGGCGCGTGGCTCGCCAGCGTGCCGGTCGGTGACCAGTGACCTGACCGCACGGGCATCCACGCGGTGAGGCGATGCGCGCGTGCCTGGTCGCCACGGAGCTCGCCCGTCGCGCCGAGTTGAGTCTCGGCTGCGCTGGCCGACGTACGCCACTGCGAGCCTGATGCGCTTTGCCGGAGTGCGCCGCGACCTCGCATCGGGCGGCGGCGGCGCTCGGCGGCGACGCGTCGCGATATCGCGGTTCGCGCGCGCGGTGATCTCATTGACCCGACCCGGCCGGTCGAAGCGCTTCGGTTCCTCGCCGGTCTCGGTCATGGCCCAGAAGGTGCGGGTACTGGCGCGTACCCCAAGGGTGCCCGAGATCGTCCGGGAGTCCGCGCGGGCCGATTGCGGTAGTGGGCGCCGACAACCCGGGCGCGCCTCCCGGCTACCCGAGGGTGTCCGCCGCGCGCGGTGCTGTGTGCGTTCGAGCGTTTTCGGCAGACGCAAGGTAGCTCCGGCGGGGCTCGCGGGCGGGGGTCGATCTCCGAGGCGGCGCGCTTTGCGGCCGTCGGGTCTCCGCGGCGGTGACGTTCTCGACGCGGTGGGTGGCAAGCCGAGGCGGCGCCAGGTAAGCCGTCGCTGGCTGGTCCGGCCGGGCGCTGGACCCGGCGGTCGCGGCGATCTTCCTTGCGGCACCGGTGCGAGGCCATCATCCGACTGTCCCGGCGGACGCGTGGGCCGCCGCTGTGGACCAGCGAGCCGCGGCCTCCTCGGCTGTTTTCGGCGATCACGCCGATCTCGACGGCGCCTTCTTGCCGGATTCGGTGATGCCGCGGCCTGCAAATCGCCGTCCGTCTCCAGGACATGCCCGCGAGGCGTGGCGTTGCGTTTGTCCGGGCAGCGCGTGCGGTGCAGCGTCGCTCGACCGGGTGCTGGCCTACCGGGCTGGATTGATCCATGATCTCGGCCGGGTCGCGGTGCCGACCGGTCGTCTGGGAACAGCGTCGCGCTGCTGGCGAATGGGGCTGCGCGGCTCGCACCCGCACCATTCCGGACGGCATCCTGGCCCGCTCGCCTGTGTGCTGGAGCCGCTGTCGGCGATCGTGAGCCGCCACCACGAGCGGGTCGACGGAACAGGTTATCCGTGGCTGGCGTGCGAGCGGGTGAGCCCAGCGCAGATGGTTAATCTCGCTCGCCGCCGCAGACGTGTGTGGCGCGCCGCTCGGCGGAGGAGCCCGCCCGCACCGCCCGGCGTTCACGGCGGTCCAGGCCGCGCGGGTCATCGCCGGGATGCCGTTGGATCGCGACGCGCTCCGCGCGGTGCTCGCCGCGGCGGAGCGCGCCTGCGGCGTTCGTTCCGCCGCTACCGGTGGACCTCACCGGAGCGTGAGGTCAAAGGCACTGCGCCTGCTGTCCGCCGGACACACCAAGCGGCGCAGATATCAGCGCACCAGTTGTTCATCTCCCCGACGTCGACTGTGTGCACACGCATACCACCGTGCAACATCTACGCGAAGTGCGAGGTATCGACGCGAGCGAGGTGTCTGGCGGATGTTTGCGATGCGGCACGGCCTCGTCGGCACGCGCTGAGCCCGCTCGCCCTCCGCACGCCAATCGACCGAACGATCGATGTGCGCAAGACGGCGTCCGTCCCTAGCCTTTCAGCACCAATACCGCGCACTCAAGGGAGTCGACCATGACCATGACGAGCACGTCCACCGACGCAGACCTGGCGGCTGTTCGCGGCGGCGCTTTGCGGCTGTAGCCGCCGGCGATCTCGCCGCCTTTGCCGCGGCATTTCACCCCGACGCGACGATGGAACCACCGTAACCTGGACCGCCTCGGCGGCGTCAAGGCGGGCGTGGACGCCATCTGCGGCTGCCTCGGCGAGTCAATGGAGCCTTCACTGCAGGCACCTGCCCACGGCCGCTGCCGGTCATCTTTCATGACAGACCGCTCAGGCCAATGTCGCGGTACTCACCGAGATCAGCGCCGCCCGTGCGTGACGGGCGCACGTTCGCAGATCGCGCAGATCCTGTTCTTCACCGTCGGAGTCCGGTCGCGTGCGAATTCGGTATGACCAGTTCATCCGGGGACCCGCCGGCGGTCACGGCGTTCTGGGGCCTGAGCGGCCAGGCACCGGCCGTCCGTCGTGCACCTCGCGGCCACCCAGCGCTGGGTGCGGAAACGATCACCAGGTCCAGCGGCCCGGTCGTGTGCTGCAACACCACGACCGGGCGTTGGCTAATCCACCTGACCAACCAGGAGGTCAACCCATGCTCGGGGCCATAGGCCTGCTGTCGTCCTAGCGGACTACCCGTGCGTCGCCGAGGTCGCTCAGCCTGCCCAGGTTTGGCAGCCCGACGAGGGTGTGCGAGCTGTCGACGGACTCGGGTAGTGGCCCGTCGTACACGACGTCGCCGTCCCTCGTCACCGAGCCGTAGCCATTCGGGCCGGCGCTTCGCGTGAGACACTTGACACGGTGATCTCCAGCGTGCCGGGCTCTCGATGCAGGTTCACTCACTGGTCTGCCTCCCTCGTGTCGACGCCGAACCCTTCGAGCGTCGAGGCAAAACGGGCACAACTATCAACGCCCGGCCGGTGCCACCCGCGCCACCGATACGCCGTATGCCTAGCAGACGAGCCCGCGTAGCTTTCCGGCAGCCCTCCTCATTCCGCCGCCAGACGCCTAGCTGACTCCCTTGCATCAGCTCGGGTCACTCAACCGGCTCTCGTCATCGCCGAAGGCACGGCGAACTGCTGCGCGCCGTCATCTTGACCCGACCGACGACTACCAGCCCAGACCACCGTCTGATCCGGTAGCTGCGAAATCCGCGCCGGACCGCGGCCAAGGTCACCGCAGGCTGAAGGCCACCTGAATGGCCCCAAGGGTCGTCCCCCCGGTGCCAGGATGGTGCCCAGTCACGCAGTCGCGCCAGGGCGGACCCTTCCCAACCGTCGACTGCAACCGTGAACTACCGGGGGACGCAGGTGTGAACGATGTCGCGAGACAAAAGTTGCCATTTGTGTGCAGCGGCGGGTGCGCCGCGACGGAATCGAACGCCCAAGCCGCTGATTATCGACCGCCGATACAGACGGATCGCGCCGTCTGCCGCCCGAAACGACTGGCATCCTCGTTGTCATCGTTGGCTGGTATGTCGCCGCGTATTATGACCATGATATCCACGGACAGGGCGGCTTTCAACAGCGCGCGCAGTTGGCCGCCACTGCTAGCCACTCGCCGATAGGGCCCACGTCGACGCAAAAACCCGTCTCCGGGATCACGGACGGATGGGCGGGGACGCAGGTTGGCGACGCGGGAACGACGCATTCAAGCCTGCGCCTGCCGTTCGACCAGTTCGACCGGACCACGACATGATCGACCACACCTGTTGACGCGCAGATGTCCGCGATCTCGCACCAGCCCTTTCACCGTTGCATGTCCCGTGGACGCCGGTGGAGGATCCGGTGCCCTCGGGGCCGGTGCGCGGCCTCGACGATCTCGTGCGACATGATGCCGGTGAGCGCCGTCAGACATTCCAGCCGGTGTTGGCGAGCCACGCGTAGTGGATCCGGTGGCCGCGTTCTAAGCCGTAGGTAGCCGTGCCTTTCACCTTCCCATGCGCGGCGTTGGCGGGCTTGACATCCGGCGGCATGACGACGACGTGCCACAAAGCGTCTGGTCGCTCGGCGTCGGACCGGGAACCGTTCCCGCCGCGATCTGCTCGCGCACGAATTCGCGAACCTGCTCGTCGGTGAAGACGGCTGGGCGGTTCGGACGAGGCCAGCAGCCTGCGAGAGCCACGCACAGCGCCGCGGCCGATGCCGCGGTATTGCGCTGGAGGCCGGTCGCGTATGCACTCGCGATCATCCTGCTCGCGGCGCTGGTGACCAGCTCGGCTGTGGGTGTCGAGGAGCTGGGCTTCTCGTCCAGGCGTCCCACAACAGATGAGGTAGAGGTCGGTGCCTCGTTCCGCGTGCCTCCAGCCCATGCCGGTCCACGAATTTGGCCGCCCGTCGCCGCCACCCGATTGCTGCACCGAAAGGCTGTCGGCGCCGCGCGTTGCCGGCGAGATTCGATGCCAGGCCGTGAGTGCCGCGTCGCCTGAAAACGCGCGAAGGCGGTGCACGGTCGCGACGGCCCGCGGTCAAATCTGCGCACGATCGCCCCATTTCGCTCTGGCGCTCGTGCCCTGCGGGACGGGGGTTTGACCCGTCTTCTGCGCCAGGTGAGGTGAGCGTGCGAATGCGCGGTTTATTACGAGTTCAGTGCTGCGGTGCAGCCGCGCGTGCAGCCGCGCCCGGCAGATAGGTGAGCGGCTTACAATCGCCGCCCGGATGCCTTTAATGCGGACATGACGGTCAATGCGCTGGAGTGCTGAATCGACAGCAACACGTAACCGGAACGAAGCGTGTACGCCATC